>Ga0116193_1000030_pt1 | contig 150258 bp, 149 predicted proteins | sample AD_UKC115_MetaG_FD_89892 | JGI IMG/M metagenome (GOLD analysis project Ga0116193, IMG submission 89892) | Active sludge microbial communities of municipal wastewater-treating anaerobic digesters from Hong Kong - AD_UKC115_MetaG | ecosystem: Engineered > Bioreactor > Anaerobic > Digestate...
AAAGATGCAAAGACCGTAATTTCTCATGTGCAAACATATTTTGTCACCGATGATGCGGCGAATAAAGATGGTATCATCAACGCAATGCAACAGGTTCAGCAGAATGCAAAACCACAGGATGTATTTGTATTTTATTATGCGGGGCATGGGGTAGTGGCAGGCAATAAAGAATTTTATTTGGTGCCCAATGATGTTACGGAATTAAGTAATGTAGATGAAGCATTGAAGGAACATGGCATTGCCGCAAAAGATTTACAGCAATATGCGATTAATATACAGGCGCAAAAACAGTTATTTATTTTAGATGCCTGCCAAAGCGCTGCTGCATTTGCAGACATGTTAAGCAGCGATGGTAACCAGCAAAAAAATATTGCCCTCGTTGCCCGCAGCACAGGAACCCATTGGATGGCAGCCAGCGGTGCTCAACAATTCGCGAATGAGTTTTCAACACTCGGTCATGGGGCATTCACTTACGTGTTGTTGCAGGCATTAAAAGGTGAAGCTGCCAATAATAAAATGATTACCGTTGAAGGTTTGAAAGATTATATGCAAAGTGGTGTGCCCGCCTTAATGAAAAAATACAATGGCAGCCAGCAAACACCGGCGAGCTATGGATTTGGCAATGACTTCCCGGTGGAGGTGATAAAGTAAGTTGTTTGTAATACATCATAATAACAAATCTATCAATGCTAATATCAATAATTTTTAACGCTTCATATTGTAATGTCTAAAAATATCTCATCAAATAAATGATTCTTGAAGATGTATTCTGAATGAAAATCATTGAAATAAGAACCTGCAATAAAGATCAAACTTTCAAAGTTGAAGCACGTACAATACGAATTTAATTTCTGTAATAAATATAGTTTATGTATGTTTACCTCATTGAATTATTTTTTAATACATTAAATTCTAGAAAATGGATACATCAAAAATGATTAAAGCATATTGCTTAAAAACAAAAGAAAAAAACGTCCCTATGCAAGATGCTGTGATTCGCAAAACAGCAAAAGGGGGATATATGGCCTCCGGTCATGATGGCAAAGGCAATAAAATGGCGGCCATTTTAAGCGAGGCAAAAGCGATACAGGCTATTGCAGATGGTGTTGCAAAAAAAGATTTTTAATCTTCTTACTTATTTCCGGGAAAGTGGCTAAGGGGCCACTTTTTTTATTCCCGGATCTTTCTCTGTGTTAATAAATATTAAAAAGAATTTTCTCATTAAACCTGCATATGATATGGCATCTAATTTGGGTGTTTCATCAAAATACATCAAACTGAAGCCCATCATGAAAAAAGTATATTTTGCACTTTTCGCCGGTATTATCTTATTCTTAGGATGTAAAAAAACAGAACCAATACCGGAAGCACCCACCGGATACCAAGGCCCTATCACCTACGATTACAGCAATTCTTATTTAGCACATTCTAACCGGTTTGATACATCGGTATTATTTTCTACAGCAGAAATAGAGGAAAAAACCGGCAATTATGGTCAAAATATAAATTATTATGGTCAAATGCAGGATTTGCCTTTTATTTTTAAAGCGCCATATCTAGAGCACGATACTTTAAAGAAACGCCCATTTATCATTTTTATTCACGGAGGTGGATTTATTGATGGTGCTTATAATGATGACAGCTCTATTTTAGCAGCAGAATATTTTGCACAAAAGGGATATGCCGCTGCAACAATTGAATATAGATTGGGATGGAATACCGGAGGCAAAGATCCCTCCGATTGCGAAGGAGATACGATTTCTATGGCAGAAGCGGTATATCGCTCAGTACAAGATATACGGGCTGCGCTCAGGTATTTCACTGCAAATGCCAATCAATATGGAATAGACCCTAATCAAATTTTCTTATTTGGAAGCAGCGCCGGTAATGTAGCTGCTACAGCCTCTACTTTTATGACTCAGGATGATTTTAATGCTCTAATTCCTAATGTTGAAAAACAATTAGGTGATTTGGACAATGCAACAAATTCAATTAATACATCATACCACATTCAAGCTTTACTTACCAAAAACGGATTTGCACTTTTCAATAAAGATTTCATCAACCTGGACAATTGTAAACCCATTTTCTTTATGCAGGGTACAAATGATGAGGTTTTACCTTTCTCTCAGGGAACGCCTTATTATTGCCCTAATTATGCTGTTTCGTATGGCTCTGATATTGTAAAAAACATTGTAGCTTCTTATAAATTCCCTTATACCCAATATGAGGAAATAGGTGGATTGCATAAAGTAGATTACCCACTTGATTTTGCCATCAATCAAATGTGTAAGTTTATTAAAAACTTATGGTCAGCTAATTATCGTGATATAGATTATCAAAATTATACTAAGGTAAAAGACCAGGTCATAAATTAAAAGCGGTAATACCAATATTTTTTTAGATTTGTAAAAAAATATTATGAAGAAAATATTTCTCTTTGCGCAATTAATTATTCTTATTTTCTATTTTACATCATGTAATGTTTTAAAATATCCAGGAAATAATCAGCACCAGGGGAATAATGGTTCGAATGGCCAAAGCCAAAACCCACCACCACAGCAACCGCAAATCAATGAAGTTCCACATGCAGTAGCGTATGACTTAAAAAATGCAACGCTTTCGGCATCTCCCATGTATGGAGAAAAAATTATTTATTCCACTTCAGAAATCAAAAGAAGTACTGGCACTTTTGGATCGAACACTACTTTTTCAGGAAGCAAAATGGATCTTCAATATTTTTTCACAGCTCCCAATGAAAAAACACCTGCTAAAAAACCATTTGTTTTATTAATCCATGGAGGAGGATTCATTGCCGGCGGATATAAAAGCTCCATGCAACCTGCCATGTTATTTGCCCAAAGAGGTTATGCAGCTGCAAGCATTGATTACCGGCTTGGATGGAATACCGGTGGTTCAAATCCGGGATCTTGTAAAGGAGATACAATAAGTATGTATAAAGCCGTTTACAGAGCCACACAAGATGCCCGTGCTGCGCTCCGTTATTTTGTTGCAAATGCAGATCAATTTGGTATTGATACCAGTCAAATTTTTATTTGGGGCAGTAGTGCCGGGAATATCACAGCATCTGCAGTTACTTTTATGACACAACAGGATTTTGATGCAAAAATACCCGGTGTTGAAAATAGCCTCGGCAGTCTTAATACTGCATCCAATAACCTCAGAAATGATTTTCACATTAAAGCACTTTTAACGGTTACCGGGTTTGGTATGGTAAGCAAATCTTATATTAATAGTCAAAATGCAGTACCCGTATTTTTTATGGTACGGGCAAATGATCCGGTTTTGCCCTACGGACATGAGCAAGCATTTAAGTGTAAAAATTATTTTTATCTTTATGGTGCTTCTGAAATGAAAAATGTTGTCAAATCATATAATATGCCCTATACCTTATATACGGAGTCAGGCTCTGGTCATAAAGTAGGCTATTCCAATGATTTTGTGGTAAGTTCCATGTGCAACTTTATAAAAAGCTTATGGGCAGGTGATTACAGATTCCTTGAATATTCCGATTATACTAATAAACTAAACAGCAAAGTGGCTGAATAACAATTTATTAGCTATACTATAAAAAATTTGGTGTTTTATTAAATTATTGTAAGTTTACATTTCCTTTTTATTTTAACCATCATATTATCTATGATTGTTTAAGTAAAATACTTCCATTGTCCTGCTAATCATTTTTTTTAAACCTTACAAAAATTTTTTATGAAAACATCTGTCTTACTATGCCTGCTAGGTATTGGGCTTTTTATTTCTTCCTGTCATAAGACTTCATTTGTTGATAACTCATCTGATGATGGCACTTATGGTTTTGCTCAAAATACTTCAGATTTTAGATTGGAGTCTGATACCATTTGTATTCCTATCAATGAAATGTATAACAGAACATATTTTGGCTATCATGGAGGTTTTTATCCCAATCGTGGGAGGGTTCCTTCAGGTCAATATGCAACCGACCTTGATTCCATTAATGGAACAATTTTCGGCCTGGATACAGCAGGAAATCGTGTAAATAAAGCAGGACAGATTGTTATCGGTGGGGTTGGCGCATGTTTGAGTGGCGCTCCCGTAAATGGTTTACGCAGAAGAAAAAATAATCCCAATACGATTCAAAATATCAATTATGTAAATTTTGAGTTTGGTGGCGCTTCTTTTGAACATTTAGCTGATCCAAACAGTACTTATTGGCAACATGTGGATGAAAAAATGTCCAGCCAAAATACAACATACAAACAAGTACAGATGTTATGGATTTGTACAGATGACTCTTCTAGTATCACGGACTGGCCTACCAGACCTTTGATTGCAAAAGAAAGCATTAAAGCTGCTGCCAGAACTTTAAAAATTAAATTCCCTAATTTGAAAATCCTTTATATGATTGGTCGTCCATATACTTGGGATATGAGTGATACTTTAGGTAAGATTTCGAATGTACGTAGTCGTAACCCGGCACCCTATCATCAGGGATGGGCTGAAAAATGGGCTATTGAAGACCAGATAAATGGCGATCCCGGTGTAGCTTATAAAGGTCCAAATGCTGTTGCGCCTATAATGACATGGGCTTCATATCAATGGACTCAGGGCAAGAAACCAAATGCAGATGGTTTTGCCTGGTATCCTTCTGACACAAGAGATGGCTTACACCCAACGGATGCTGGGAAAGATAAATTAGCACAATTCTTATGGAACTTTTTATATAACGATCCATATACCACTAAATGGTTTCTAAGGCATTGATATCATTAAAATTGATTCAAAAAAAGCCTGATCAAATTTGATCAGGCTTTTCCTTTTCAAAAACGGCATGATGCATTTTTTTTAAAAAATGATGCATAGCAACCATATCTTGAATATTTTTCACCTGTAAAATAAAATTATTCCCCGACTGTTTTAATTGACCCCGGTTCGTTCCTTCCTGTAGGAAATTCAAAATATTTTTAAATAATTCCGATTCAAAATAGGGTGAATCATTTTTGTTAATAAAGTAACAACGCAATAATTCATTTTTTAAAGTCATCTTTTCAAACCCCAATTCTACAGCAAGCCATCTGCAGCGGATAGTTATCAATAAATCTTCCACTTCATTTGGTATAGGGCCAAACCGATCTATAATATTTTCTTTGAAAATTTGTAGTGCTCCTTCATTTTCACATTGATCTAATTGGGTGTATAAAGCCAGCCGTTCTGTAATACTTTCAACATAATCATCCGGGATCAATATTTCAAGATCTGTATCAATCGTACAGTCCGTTACAAAATCATCCTGCTTACTGATTTCTTCTTTAAATAACTCCTTGAAATCACTTCTCTTTAATTCACGAATCGCTTCATCCAAAATTTTTTGATACATTTCTATACCAATATCTGCAATAAAACCGCTCTGTTCCCCGCCTAACATATTCCCTGCGCCACGAATATCTAAATCCCGCATTGCAATTTGAAACCCACTACCCAATTCACTAAATTGTTCCAGTGTTTGCAATCTTTTCCTGGAATCAGCGGGTAAAGTACTTAATGGTGGTGATAGTAAATAGCAAAAAGCTTTCCTGTTACTTCTACCGACTCGGCCTCGTAACTGGTGCAAATCACTTAAACCAAAATGATGGGCATTATTAATAATTATAGTATTGACATTGGAAATATCTACCCCACTTTCTATAATGTTTGTACATACCAATACATCATATTTTTTATTAATAAAATCCATAATTTTTTGTTCCAAAATATGCCCTTCTAATTGTCCATGCGCAAAGCCAATGCTCAAATCAGGGCAGAGATTTTGTAAAATTCCGGCCATCTCACTCAAACCCATTACCCGGTTATGGATAAAAAATACCTGACCATTTCTTTCTGTTTCAAAATAAATTGCATCTCGTATAAATTCCTGGTTGAAAACATGTAATTCTGTATGAATGGGCTGGCGATTGGGCGGGGGTGTATTGATAATGCTCAGGTCTCTTGCTCCCATTAATGAAAATTGCAAAGTGCGTGGAATTGGTGTGGCTGTGAGTGTCAGACAATCCACACTTGCTTTAATCGTTTTCAATTTTTCTTTATGCCCCACACCAAATTTCTGCTCTTCATCAATGATAATTATTCCAAGGTCTTTGAATTGTGTATTTTTTCCTAACAGTCCATGAGTGCCTATTATGATGTCAATTTTCCCGGAAGCTAATTTTTGTACTATTTCTTTTTTTTCAGCAGTAGATTTAAACCTGTTCATATATTCCACCTTTACTGGAAATTCTGCCAGCCTTTCCGAAAAGGTTTTATAATGTTGAAAGGCAAGTATCGTCGTAGGAACTAAAACGGCCGCCTGCTTTCCATCTACACAGGTTTTAAAAGCTGCACGAATAGCAATTTCTGTTTTACCAAAACCAACATCTCCACAAATCAAGCGATCCATTGGCGCCGTACTCTCCATATCTTTTTTTACATCAGCTGTTGCTTTATATTGATCCGGGGTATCTTCAAAAAGGAAGGAGGCTTCTAATTCTGTTTGTAAATAAGTATCCGGAGTGTGCGCAAATCCTTTTTGAGCTTTTCTTTTTGCATATAATTTTATTAGGTCAAATGCAAGTTCTTTGACTTTGGTTTTAGTTTTTTCTTTGATCTTTTGCCAGGCATTGCTTCCCAATTTATACACTTTAGGCGCTGTTCCTTCTTTTCCGGTATATTTTGATATTTTATGAAGCGAATTTATATTCACATATAAAATATCTCCATCTTTATAAATAATTCGAACGGCTTCCTGCATTTTTCCATTATTTTCCAGTTTCTGTAATCCACTAAACATGCCTATTCCATGGTCAATATGGGTAACAAAATCTCCCGGTTGTAATTCCCTTAAAGTCTTTAATGTAAGCGCTTTGCTTTTATTAAATGCTTGTTTAATTTTATATTTATGATAACGCTGAAAAATTTGATGATCTGTATAACAAAGTATTTTAAGTGAATGATCTATAAACCCTTCATGAATTGACAGAATAATTGGATTGAATGCAATATCTGTTTGCAAATCAGAAAAAATACTATGAAGCCTTTCTAATTGTTTTGCTTGTTCTGCAAAAATATAGAGCTTATATCCTTTTGATAAATGGTTTTGCAAATCCGCTATCAGTAAATCAAATTGCCTGTTGAAGGCTGGTTGGGAGGCTGTAATAAATTGAATACTTTGATTCGCAAAAAATGCTTCATACCCGAATTCGATCACTTGTTTTTCCTTCAATTCTTTTTCGAGAATTTCAAAACCTATAAAATCTTTTTGCTGAGGGTTTCTCAGAAACTGCTCATCGTCTGGGTTATCTGTTTTATTTTTTGTTTGAAAATTCAATAAAAATTCCTTGAGAAATTGTTGTTCCTGCGAGAGTTTTTCTGAAATAATACTCCAATCCTGTATCCAGAAAATGGTATTTTCTGGCATAAATTCCAGCAAAGAAATTTTCTCTCCATCTTCACGCAATTGTTCAACTTGTGGAATAATGGATACTTGCGTTAATCGTCTTTCGCTCAATTGGGTTTCGGGATCAAAAATTCGGATACTATCTACTTCGTTTCCAAATAATTCAATTCGGTATGGTTTTTCATTTCCAAATGAATAGATATCCAGGATACCGCCACGCATTGCAAACTGGCCCGGCTCATAAACAAAATCTGTACGCAAAAAACCAAATTCTACAAAGCGTTCCAATAATTCATCCAAAGCCAATGTATCATTACTTTTTATAAAGATGAGCTTCGTATGCAAATGCCCCGGAATGATTACTTTTTCAAACAAAGCTTGCGGATAAGTAACCAATATTTTTTTATTTCCAGGTGCGGCCGTTTTTACCAAAGCCTCCGTTCTTAATACAACATGAGAAGAATTTAATTCCTCAAAGTTTTTCGTTGTCTTAAAAGAAGAGGGGAAATAAAATAAATTGAGCGATTGCGTTAAGGATTCCAGCGAATTAAAAAAATAGGCAGCTTCTTCTGCATCGTTTAAAATAACCAGGTGGTTTCTATTGGAGAAGCGGGAATCTAAAAACAAGCTACTAAAAAGAATCGCAGGAATGGAACCGATTAAACCATCCAGGTAAAGATGATGTGGATTATTTTCATTTTCAATAAAAGGCAAAAAATGGCTGCTCAACTCTTGAAAGAGTAGAGAATCCTGGTAAAAAGTAATCAATTCTTGTGCCTTCATATCCAACCCACCGCAAAGATAACCTGTTGCAGAGTATACATCATGACTTTTGAGATAATTAAATTTTATTTCAAATGATATAGAGTTGTATCTTCAATAAAAAAATTTATGGCTGCACCATGGCGTACAGGTAAGTTTATTAAAATAGAACAGGCCACTGCAAATACAAGGCGATATTGGATACAAATTCCGGAGTTGGAAAATTTTTCTTTTAACCCGGGACAATTTGTAACGCTGGATTTACCCATTCATGAAAAAGTGAATAAAAGATGGAGGAGTTATTCCATTGCATCCCATCCGGATGGAACCAATATTATTGAATTGGTCATTGTTCTATTGGAAGGCGGTGCCGGTACCACTTATCTTTTTAACCAGATCAATGAGGGGGATGAAGTATTATTGCGGGGCCCACAAGGTGTTTTTGTACTTCCTCCTATCATTGAAAAAGATCTCTTCTTCATTTGTACAGGAACAGGTATTGCGCCATTTAGAAGCATGCTACATTATATCCGGGAACATCGGCTGCCGCACCGTAAATTGTACCTCATATCCGGGTGCAGGTATATTGCCGATGGCTTATATACAGATGAAATGAAAATGTTGGAAGCAGAAATACCCCATTTTTCTTATATTCCAACTTACTCAAGGGAACCAAAAGATCGTGGTGTTTGTACGGGATATGTACATGATGTTTATGAAAAAATAGTACAAAGCGAAAACAGAGAATCTAAGTTTTATTTATGTGGCTGGAAAGATATGATTGATGATGCACGCAAAAATATCGTAGCACTTGGCTACGATAAAAAAGACATTCATTTTGAACTTTATGGGTAACCTCTTAAGAAGCCATTAATTTTACTTTCTGAGCTGGTGAGGTAGCTACCGGGCTTTTTTCCTGTTGATAGGCAACATTTTCCTTCAATTTTGTATTTTTCTTTTCCAGTTGCAAAATACGGGCATGGTTTTTCAGCATTTCATTTTCTAAATTAAGGATTCGCTTTTTTTGGCTTGCCAATACACCTGATTTAATTAAAAAGCCTGAAACAAGGCCGGCAATGCCTGCACCAATGACCGGAATAATCGTAAATGATTGCGGAAGCATTAGAAGGCTAGCAAAGTTTGTCATAATGTGGATATATTTAAAAGATATTGTAAAAACTTTTTTGGTCTTAAACTAATACGTAAATCCATTTATTTGGTTTACTTCATTTTCAGGAGGGTTTACAAATATATATAAAAATTTATACCCGAAGGTAATTTTGTATAATTTGGGTTATGGAAGAAATAGGAATTCTTTCCTGTTTCATGGAGTCCCGATAACGGAGTGTAACCATTTGATCTTCTTTACTTTGATGGTCAATGGTGATGCAAAATGGGGTACCGATAGCATCCTGCCTTCTGTATCTTTTTCCAATAGTATCTTTTTCCTCATAAAAACAACGGAATTCTTGTTTGCATGTGTCAAAAATATCCCGGGCAATTTCAGGTAATCCGTCTTTTTTGGTCAGGGGGAGAATGGCCAGTTTAATAGGCGCTATAAATGGAGGAATATGCATTACGGTTCTCGTATCAACGCTATCGTCTTCTTTTTTCAATATTTCTTCCTCATAGGAATGCGACAATATCAAGAGGCACATACGATCCAGTCCGATAGATGTTTCAATGACATAAGGTATATAATGTTTATTCAATTCCGGGTCAAAATAGGTTAGTTTTTTATTGCTGAATTTTTGATGATTTGACAAATCAAAATCTGTCCTGGAATGAATACCTTCTACTTCTTTAAAACCAAAGGGAAAATCGTATTCAATATCAACAGCAGCATCGGCATAATGTGCCAATTTTACATGATCATGAAAACGGTACTTTGTAGCTTCAATGCCCAGAGATAAATGCCATTGTAACCTTTCTTTTTTCCAATATTCATACCATTCCTTCTGTGTTCCCGGTTGAATGAAAAACTGCATTTCCATTTGCTCAAATTCACGCATCCTGAAAATAAATTGTCTGGCTACAATTTCATTTCTAAAAGCTTTACCGGTTTGCGCTATTCCAAATGGAATTTTCATTCTGGCACTCTTTTGAACATTCAGGAAATTAACAAAAATCCCCTGAGCAGTTTCCGGCCTTAAATAAATTTCATTTGCTTCATCACTTACAGAGCCAAGCTGGGTGGAAAACATGAGGTTAAACTGCCTGATGGGCGTCCAATTCGCCGTACCACTAATAGGGCACGTAATCTTATTTTTTTCAATCAAAGTTTTGAGGCCATCAAAATCATCTTGTTTCAATAATTCTTCCATTTCATGCAAAAGTGTCCTGGCCTCCTCATGTTCATTATTTTTTTCCAGTTTCTCCGCAAATTGCTCAATTAAATGATCAACTCTATAGCGCTTTTTGCTATCCTTATTATCTATCAACGGATCGCTAAAATTAGCCAGGTGACCACTGGCTTTCCAGGTTGTTGGTTGCATAAAAATTGCTGCATCAATACCTACAATATTGTTATGCATTTGCGTCATGCTTTTCCACCAGTAATCCCGAATGTTTTTTTTCAATTCACTCCCATAAGGGCCATAGTCATATACAGCGCTTAGGCCATCATATATTTCACTACTTTGAAAGATGAAACCATATTCCTTGGCATGTGCAATAATCTTTTGCAATTGATTGTCGTCAGTCATACTCATAAGCCCGCAAAGATACTGATGCGAAACAATTTAAAAACAGTTTTCAGTAATTCTAATAAAGATCCATTTGATTTTTTCCCCTACCATTTTTATTTCATTTATTAGAAAAATAACAACAGATTTGAAACCTTAATATTGTTGTATTAATCAGGGAGTGTTTCCCAAATGATCGAATATTACCAAGTTATTAATTTCCTCAAATTATTATTATATGGAGTTCAAAAAATTAGCTGCTTGGTGACAGGCTCATGATAGCTTTTAATGCACATTGAAAGCGGTTTTCTTCATCACCTTCAATGATTTTCCAGGGAGTCTTTTGCTGAGCTAATAAATCTTTGTAGATATGGAATAAAATCATTCTTTGATTTTCATCCGGGCATTCACGCAAATCATCTTCTTCCCAGGGCAGGTCTATATTGCAGAGTAAATATAAATCATATTTGCGCAGGGCTATTTGTTCCAATATAAAAGAATGGCATTTCCCAAAAACATACTCACTCCATACTTTAATTACATAAAGGTCCGTATCAATAAAATAGTAAGGAGAAGTACCTGCAACTTGCATTAATTCATCTTCCAGTTTTACCTGGCCTTTGGCTATTTCTAATAAATCATGGTACGTATAGTTTTTCCCTTTTTTTTGCAAATATTCACGAGCATATTCCGGGCACCAGGGTGCAGAGAAATGCTTTGACAGGGAAGCACAAAGTGTACTTTTCCCTGTACTTTCCGGCCCAATAGCCACAATTCTTTTCATACCTTTCCCATTTTGTATTTTTTCATCCATTCTAATAAACCAGCTATAGCCAACACTAAAAACAATACATACATTAATGTAAAAAGTACCAGGTGCTTATAAAAAAATAAGGGAATGGCTACCAGGTCTGAAATGATCCAGGCTATCCAGTTATCAATTTTTCTTAAGGCCATCCACCACATGGCCGTTATTGCTGAAGAGGATACAAATGAATCTAAAACAGGCACATTACTATTGGTATAATTTTTTAATACAAAATAGATGGTACCCCAACCAATGATAAAGAATAGCCCTCCCATTATATATTCAAATCTTCCGCACCACTGAATAGGATATTTATAACTTTCTCCTTTCTTTAATATCCAGTGATACCATCCATATAGGCTCATAACTACATAAAATATATTTAGTAAACTATCGGCATAAAGCTGAGAGATAAAACAGATATAAACGGCAATGGCTACACCAACTATCCCCGTTGGATAAACAAGAATATTATTTTTCTTTGCATACCAGACGCTGGCAAGTTGCAGAATAGTGGAAATAAATTCCAGTAAGGAAAATTGCTGTAAGTCAAAAACAAACTGGTGGTAAATCTCCGGAAGACTCATGAATTCAAAAATCAAAGGTAACTTTATCTTTCAGGATATGCAGATTTTATCAATCATTAAAGACGCCTATCTTTATGTAAATATTAAAAAACACGACGTATGAAAATTGCAGTTTTAGGTGCCGGAATGGTTGGAAGCGCTATGGCTATTGATTTATCGCATGAATATCAAGTAACCTCCTTTGACAAAAATGTGGAGAACCTTCGCCTATTACAAGCCAAAAATGGGGCTATCATGACCCAGGAAACAGATCTTTCTGATTTTTCACAATATGGGAAAATCTTTGCCGATTTCGATTTATTGATTACGGCTGTTCCGGGCTTTATGGGATATAATGTTTTAAAGGCCGCAATAGAAGCCGGTAAAAATATAGCCGATATTTCTTTTTTTCCTGAAAATGCATTGGAATTGGATGCTTTAGCCAAAGAAAAAAATGTAACCGTTATTACCGATATAGGTGTAGCCCCCGGTATGAGCAATTTGATATTGGGAAAGTATAATAAAGAAATGGAAGTTTCCTTATTTGAATGTTATGTAGGAGGTTTACCGAAAACTCGTAGAAAGCCTTTTGAATATAAAGCGCCATTTTCACCTGTGGATGTCATTGAGGAATATACCAGGCCTGCCAGGCTAAAAGAAAATGGCGTAATCGTAATCAAGCCGGCTTTAAGCGAAAGAGAATATATGGACTTCCATGACATCGGCACACTGGAAGCATTTAATACCGATGGCTTGCGAAGTATATTATTTACAATGGAACATATCCCCACTTTAAAAGAAAAAACATTACGCTATCCGGGCCATATAGACTTGATCATTGCTCTAAAACAATCCGGTTTTTTCAATACCGAGAAAATTCAAATTGATGGTCATGCAATCTCACCACTGGCCTTTTCATCAAAAATATTATTCAACGATTGGAAGCTTGGAGCGGAAGAAGAAGAACTTACCATCATGAAAGTTTTCATTCATGGAAATAAAAAGGGTCAGCCAACAGATGTATTATATACTTTATTGGACAGGTATGATAATACTACAAAAACTTCTTCTATGGCTCGAACAACGGGATATACCTGTACTGCTGCTGCCAACCTGATTTTGAAAAATAAGTTTATCCAAAAAGGGGTCTTTCCTCCGGAATTAGTTGGAAATGATGATTCCTGTTTTGAATTTATACTTCAATATTTAAAAGAAAGAAATGTGCTTTGGAAAAAAGAAATATAGCCAATCAGGGAATAAAGAGCCGGAAACTTCTTTTCAAAATATTAACCTGAATAACATCTTCTGACTCTACCGGCTCACCATCAATATGCAGCGGAGCGAATTTTAAATTATGTATGGTAATGGTTGGACTTTGAAAATAGAGTATATTATTTTTTGAGACTTCATCAACCAGGTTTTGAAGACGGTTATTCCCACGGATTTGTTTCAAAATGGCAAATGGTAATTTAGCCTTATTCATTTTCTGTACAATCACAATATCCAATAAACCATCGCTCAGGCTGGCATGTGGGGCTATCTTGATATGATTTCCAAATTGGTTACTATTGGCTATACTTATAAAAAAGGCTTCTGTAAAAAATGAATGATCACCCAGTTTTACTTCAAACTGGTAGGGTTGTGCTTTAAAAAAATGTAATAAACTTTGTTGTGTGTAGGAGAGTAGTCCGCGATATGCTTTACGGGCAAATACATGTGCCACTTTTGCATCAAAACCAAGTCCACTCAACATACACGAAAACCGTCCGTTTAGCTCAAAAGCATCTATATATTTTGCCTCACCATGCAGGATTAGTTCAAGCGCTTTCTTTGTTTTCTTAGGAATACCTGCAGTAAATGCAAGACCATTGCCACTTCCACAAGGAATAATACCCACATTAACTATTAGATCAGCCTTCACAATACTTCCTACAACCTGGTTTACTGTACCATCACCACCTGCCAGTACAATATCTGAAATCCTTTCTGACCTGATTTTTTCAATCAAAAAATCATAGTTTCCAGAGGCATTTGTTGGTAATATTTCGTAGCTTAATTTTTCTGAAGCACAAAAATCTTTAATTTCCTGGGTGATGAAATCTTTCTTCCCATTGCCGGAAATAGGGTTAATGAGGAAAATAAATTTTCTCTTCATATGAAAGATTTTATGCTAAACTATCGCATCAACGATAAAACAGGATTCATCGAGTACCGGTAAAGGTATTGACAAAAAAACTGAGTATAAAGCTGAATCCAATATATTACCATTTCAACAAAATGCTTCCCCAGGTAAAACCACTTCCAAAAGCGGCAAGACAAACTAGATCGCCTTCTTTTATCAGGCCATTTTGCCAGGCCTCGCATAAAGCAATGGGAATAGAAGCAGCCGTAGTATTTCCATATTTTTGAATATTATTATATACCTGGTCATTTCTCAAATTTAATTTTCCCTGTACAAACTCACACAATCTCAGGTTAGATTGATGAAATATCATCATATTCAGATCTGTTGTGCTTTTCCCATTGGCATTCAATGCTTCCATGATTACTTCCGGTAGCATGATCATTCCTTTCCTTAATACCGGTTGACCATTCATATAGGCATAAATTTCTCCTTTGTCCAGCATTTCCTGTGTTATCAATGTTCCACCAAATTCTTTGGATAAATCGAAAGTGGCCACATCTTTTTCCACCCAATGATTTCCATGTGACCCCGGATTGTACATAGCCAGCATCTCAGCAAAATTTCCATCACTATGCAAGTGTGAACTAAGAATTCCTCTATGGGAATCTTCTGAGGCTTGTAACACAACCGCTGCAGCGCCATCACCAAATAATGTGGCTAAGGTCCTTCCCCGAGTAGAAAAATCCAATCCATAAGAGTGTTTTTCTGCTCCAATCACTAAAATATTTTTATACATTCCAGATTTAATAAATTGATCCGCTGTACTCAAGGCATAAAGAAAACCGGTACATTGTGTACGGATATCCATTGCACCAATATTCCCCAATCCAAGAGCTCGCTGCACTAATACACCACAACCCGGGAAATAGTAATCCGGAGTGAGTGTTGCAAATAATATAAAATCAATATCGTCTTTTAAAATATTTGCCCGTTCTATAGCTATCCGGGCAGCTTCCACTCCCATAGAAGCGGTGGTTTCATTTGTTCTGTGCGCAAAGCGTCTTTCTTCAATACCTGTATGTTCTCGTATCCATGTATCACTTGTATCCATGTATTTCGAAAGATCATCATTGGTGACAATTTGTTCCGGTACAAACATTCCAATTCCTGCAATTACACTATGTTTCATAAAAAAATTTGAGGCACGAAGGTAAAAAGCAGAAAAAAATAAATTGTTAAAGAAGGCTCATTATTATATAAATATTATTACAGAAATGCTTTTTGAGGTTCTTTATTAAAACTTTTTCATATTCTTTAATCAATGAATACCACAACTCTGCGTTTTAAAGCACTGGATGTTTTTCGAGGAATGACCATTTGCCTGATGATTATTGTCAATACACCCGGTTCATGGAATTATGTGTACAGCCCGCTTGACCATGCCGCCTGGAATGGCTTTACTCCAACTGACCTGGTATTTCCATCTTTTTTATTTGCCGTAGGGAATGCCATGAGTTTTGTAATTCCTAAATGGGAAGATAAGGGGCATCTTTTTGTGATCAAAAAAGTACTGATTAGAACCATTATTTTATTCTTAATTGGTTATTTACTGAATTGGTTTCCCTTTTTCAGGTTAGATGATCTTCAGCATATTCAGCCCTTTCCGTTTTCTGAAACTCGTATCCTTGGCGTATTACAAAGGATTGCACTAGCTTACGGGATGGCCTCTTTACTCATCCATTTTTTTACAAAAAAGCAATTAGCCTATACCTCTTTATTTATTTTAATCGCTTATTGGGGTATACTTTATTTTATGGGAAATTCGGCGGATCCTTATAGTATTCAGGGTAATGCTGTATTAAAATTAGATACCTGGATGCTTGGGAGCAATCATTTATACATGGGCGAAGGGTTTCCTTTTGACCCGGAAGGAATATTAAGTACTTTCCCTTCAATAGTAAATGTTATTGCAGGTTATATGACAGGCTATTATTTACAAAAGAAAGGGAAGAATTATGAAAGCTTATTTAAAATCATCCTTGTAGGATTTATCTGTTTTGTGATTGCCTGGTGGTGGAATCTTATATTACCGATTAACAAAAAAATTTGGACCAGTTCCTATGTGGTTCTCACCATAGGTTTAGACTGTATGATCCTGGCTGCAATTGTTTTTTTCCTGGATATTCAAGAGAAAAATTGGGGTGTTTTCTTTTTTGATGTCTTTGGAAGAAATCCTCTATTCATCTATCTTTTGTCAGAATTGGGGGTGATAATTTTGAGTTTGATACCAATACAGGGTACCAATATCTCTGATTGGGTCTATTCATCTATTTTTTCCAAGGCAGGGGATTATTTAGGATCCTTTCTTTATGCGGTCGTCTTTATGTTTTGCTGTTGGCTTCCCGGGTATTTCCTTTTTAAAAAGAAGATTTATATCCGAATATAAATAAGAGATGAAACGCATGGAATCCTATTCATGCTTTTCCTGATTTGAAAATTTCGATAAATTCTAAATTAAGTATAAAGAAATTGCAGTCGAATGGCCATTTCTGCCAGAACACTTAGTTTTGAAAAATATGTGGATGATTTGTAAAAAAGAATGGAGGCAATTTTTTAGTAGCCTCACGGGCTATCTTGCTATTATCATCTTTTTATTATTGAATGGTTTATTATTATTTGTATTTCCGGATACGAGTATATTAAATTTTGGCTATGCCACATTAGGGGGTTTTTTTGCATTAGCTCCCTGGGTATTATTATTTTTAGTGCCAACCATTACGATGCGCAGTTTTGCAGATGAATATAAAACCGGGACTTTTGAAATATTAAAAACATTACCTCTCCAACCATCAGCTATTGTTTGGGGAAAGTTTTTTGGTTCATTATTGATTGTTTTGCTGGCTTTAATTCCCACTATTATTTATGCTTTCTCTATACAATCATTAAGCAGTGCAGGAGGCCTTGATGTGGGCAGTACTGCCGGAAGTTATCTTGGTCTGCTCTTTCTGGGCGCAGCATTTACTTCCATTGGTATTTTTACCAGTAGCCTGACTCAAAATACAGTCGTGGCTTTTATTATAGCGGCATTTGCCTGTTTCTTTTTATTTACCGGCTTTGATGCCATCAGTAAGTTACCGGTATTTACGAATGGGCCGGATTATTACATTGAAATGCTGGGCATTCAGTTTCATTATGCCAATATCAGTAAAGGAGTCATAGACATTCGGGACCTTCTTTATTTTTTTAGTTTATGTTGCTTTTTTATTTTTCTCACTCAAAAAAACATACTTAGAAAATAAATGCAGTGGATTAAAAAAATATATGCCTCCCGTTATTTATGGGTCATCATGCTTTTTTTATTTTTAGCCATATGCTGGGGTACTTCCTCCTTGCGTTTTACGCTGGACCTCACAGCAGAAAAGCGTTTCAGCCTGGGAGAACCGACAAAAAATTTATTAAAAAATATTGATTCACCCATATATATACAAGTGTTTCTGGCCGGAGACTTACCCGCAGATTATAAGAAACTGGCCATGTCCACGCAGGATCTGTTGAACGAATTCCGCGATATCAGTCATAATGAAGTCATCGTAAATTTTGAAATACCCGGAAAAGATCTGCCGGATAGCAGTAAGGCAATCTTATATGACAGCTTGCAACGCATGGGCGTGGTGTTTGAAACCAATGAAGATTTTTCGGATAATACCGGGAAAGCCACCAGGCAGCTCATTATACCTTCCGCTATAGTTACTTATAAAAATTTAAGGCCTTATGTGATTGACCTACGGAGCAGTAAAACAATTTTTAAAAATTACAATGTAATCAATGATCTGCCTCAGGAAGATAAGGAAGCCACTTTGAATGCAGCGGAGGCTTTATTGGAATTTAAATTTTCCAATGCAATCGAAAAACTCACCCGGAAGTATATTCCTACGATCGGTTATGCCATCGGAAATGGCGAACCGGTGGATCTTCGTATCAACGATTTAGGAGAAAGTTTACGAAATGATTACCGGCTTGGCGTATTTGATTTATCACATTTTTATCCCCGTGCAGATCAAATTGATGCGCTTCTCATTGTAAAACCAACGAAGCCATTTTCGGATGAAGACAAACTGAAAATTGATCAATACATCATGCATGGAGGAAAAGTCATTTGGTGTATTGATAAATTGTATGCGGAACTCGACAGCCTTATGCGCAGCCAGGCCGATTTTGTTGCCTATGACCGCAATTTGAATATTGATGATATTTTATTTAAATATGGTGTCCGGATAAATGGAAATTTATTACAGGATCTCAACTGTTCTAAAATTCCAATTGTTGTGGGCCAGAATCCGGATGGGAGTCCCCGCTTTCAAAGGATTCCCTGGCCTTATTATCCTTTTGTATCTTCAACCAATGATAATCTAATTTCGAAAAACCTGGATCGTGTATTGACTATTTTTCCATCCAGTATGGATACGATAAAAGCGCCGGGTATTCAAAAGACTATCTTACTGACCTCTGATACCAATAGTCGCGTACTTAGTTCCCCGGCTATGGTTTCATTAAATAGCGTAAAAGATGATGAAGATTTTCTAACTTTTAATCAAAGCCATATCCCTATTGCCGTATTATTGGAAGGAAAATTTTCATCATTGTTTGCCAATCGCCTCAGCATTGCACAGGAAGACTCTGTACAAATACATCTGGGAAAACCGTTTGCAAACATCAGTCCTCACACGAAACAAGTCGTCATTTCTGATGCCGACCTGGTAACCAATGCCGTAAGCAATACCAGTGGGCCTTTACCAATGGGTATGCTTCCTTTTGAAAATTATCGCTTTGCCAACAGGGAATTTTTACTGAATTGTGTGGACTATTTGGTGAGTAACAATGAGATTTTTGCTTCACGTAATAAAGATTTTACTTTACGATTGTTGGATAAGAAAAAAGTAGCTTCTCAGAAACTGACCTGGCAATTACTGAATATTATGATGCCTATTTCTCTTGTTATTATTTTTGGATTTATATACCAGGAAACGAAAAGAAGAAAATTTTCAAAGAGCTAAAGCTAAAATAAAATGGATCTGACTGCGAAACAAATCAGTTATATAGTTTTTGGAGTGGTACTGGTTTTGGCTTTGGCTTTTGATCTGGGATTAATGAGCAAGGCCGGAAAAAAAATAACCATCAGGCAGGCATTAATGCAAACTTTTTTCTGGGTTGGATTAGCCCTTTGTTTCTTTATTTTTTTATGGATAGAAGATGGGCAAACTCCGGCCCTGGAATATCTAAGCGCTTATTTTATGGAGTGGAGCCTGAGTATTGACAATATATTTGTTTTCATACTTATCTTTTCTGCATTTTCTGTAAAAGAAAAGTATTACCCACAGGCATTATTAATTGGCATTATCGTAGCCATTGTTTTCCGGGTCATTTTCATCACAGTAGGAGTAGCCCTGGTGGATCGGTTCGAATGGATTCTCTACCTGTTTGGAGCATTTCTTTTATATACAGGTATTAAAATGTTCGCATCCGGAGATGAAGAAGAATTCAATCCGGAGAAAAGTAAGATATATGCTTTTTTAAAAAAAATATTTCCCCTGGCGCCACATGATGGTGATGGGAAATATGTAATTCATGAAAAAGGAAAAAGAAAATATACCACCTTATTTGTGGTCGTGATTTTACTTGCCTGTATTGACCTGGTTTTCGCACTGGATTCAATTCCAGCCGTAATGGGTATTACCCGAAATACCATGGTCATTTACACCTCCAATATCTTTGCAGTATTGGGATTACGCTCCTTATTTTTTCTGTTGAGAGGCGCTATTAGTCGCTTCGATTTTTTACAACAGGGCATTGCCATTATCCTCATTTTTATCGGATTAAAAATGTTGGGAGAACACTGGATCAATGAATGGGGTATTACCAATCAAACACAAGTATTCATTTCTCTTGGTGTCATTTTGCTGTGCATCAGCGGCTCTATATTTTATTCTATATTTATAACCAGGAAAGGCAATCCGGAAGATATTACAGAGAGCCCTGATTCTTAAATTTAAACCTTTGTCTTATACAATTTTTGATATAGCAAACATTATTGGTGGCAGAGCCATTCTTCCCTATCCGGAAACGGTTATAGAAAACTTGTTGACAGATTCAAGAAGAATTACTTTTTTAGATACCTCCTTATTTTTTGCCTTGAAAACAAAACGAAGAGATGGCGCTGTTTTCATTCCCGATCTTTATACAAATGGCATCCGGAATTTTGTCATTCAGGATGAAATTCATCTTCAAGCATACGAAGATGCCAATTATATTTTAGTAGAAAACACTTTTGAGGCACTGCAAAATTTGGCTGCATTTCATCGTAATCATTTTCATTACCCGGTCATTGGCATTACAGGAAGTAATGGTAAAACCATTGTCAAAGAATGGCTGTACCAATTACTCTCACCGGATTACTCCATTGTGCGAAGCCCGCGTAGTTACAATTCCCAATTGGGTGTGGCACTTAGTGTGTGGCAAATGAAGCAGGAAAATAAGCTCGCTATTTTCGAAGCAGGAATTTCTGAAAAAAATGAAATGGATGCGCTTGAAAAAATGATTCATCCCAACATCGGAATTTTTACCAATCTCGGTCATGCCCATGATGAGGGGTTTGAAAACAGGATTGAAAAATGCCGTGAAAAAATGAAGTTATTTTCTCATTCCAACCAACTCATTTGTCCTTATGGCATTAAAGAAATTATCGAGAAAAATAAAATCCCTTGCCGTGCCAAATTATTTACATGGGGAAGAGAAGACCAAAATGATTGCTGCATTCTGGACTTTGAAAAAAAAGAACAATACACCATCATCCATTTACGTTCTGCGCATGAAACCTTTGAAGTATCTATTCCATTTACGGATGAGGCATCCCTTCAAAACAGTATGCATTGCATTTGTGTAATGCTGGTTTTAAAAGTTCCCATTGACATCATACAACAAAGAATATTGCACATAACACCTGTGGAAATGCGCCTGCAAATGGCCGAAGCAATCCATGGATGTACGGTGATCAATGATAGTTATAGTTTTGATATCAACTCTTTTGAAGTGGCGCTGGATTTTTTAAAACAGCAACATCAATATACCCGTCAATCTGTGATCCTCTCTGATTTTCCGGTTTCCTCGAGTGACCATTTATTTAAATATGCCATTAAAATGTTACGCGTGAAGAACATCTATCGCGTTATTGTTATTGGAAATAAATGGAAGGAATTTTTAAGTGAATTGCAAAACAATATTGAAGAGGTTTATCATTTCCCGGATACAAATGCATTTTTAAATGGTTTTATTTTCCATCGTTTTCATGATGAAGCGATCCTGGTAAAAGGCGCCCGCATCTTTGAATTTGAAAAAATCATGGCGGTGTTGTTAAAAAAAGTACACCAGACAGTACTTGAAATAAATTTAACCGCATTGGCCCATAATTTAAAAATATATCAATCCACGTTAAAACCGGGTGTGAAATTGATGGCGATGACAAAAGCATTTGGCTATGGAAGTGGCGATGTGGAAGTAGCTTCACTCTTGCAATTTCACAACGTGGATTATATTGCTGTAGCCTATACAGATGAAGGAGTTGATCTTAGAAATGCAGGAATCCGAATACCCATTATGGTGATGAATATTGAAGAAGATGCGTTTGAAACCCTGGTACAGCATCAGTTGGAACCGGAAATATTTTCGCGCCAAATCCTGCTTGCTTTCCTTTCTTTTATCAGGCAACAAGGCATTCAACAATACCCAATCCATATCAAAGTAGATACCGGTATGCACCGCCTTGGATTTGAGATGAATGATCTTGATTTTTTGTCTGATACTTTTAAGAACAATACAAATTTCCTGGTAAAATCTGTATTCAGCCATTTAGCTGCGAGTGAAGATGTCCATGAAGATGCCTTTACTTATCATCAGGCCAGTCTTTTTCAAAATTTTTGTGAAGCCTTTAAAGACTTTATCCCGTATCCTTTTATTCGTCACTTGTCTAATACCGCTGCCATTTTCCGCCATCCATCCCTGCAATTTGATATGGTACGCTTAGGCATTGGCTTATATGGTATTGATGCTGCAAAAAATCAGCAACACATGTTGCAACATGTAACAACTTTGAAAACAACTGTAGCCCAGGTACGCAAAGTAAAAGCAGGGGAGTCGATCGGGTATAGCCGAAGAGGCCGGTTTGATAGTGATCGGATGATTGCCACCATAAGAATTGGCTATGCTGATGGCTTTTCCAGAAAAATGGGTAATGGTAAAGGCTATGTCTATATCCATCAGAAAAGAGTGCCTGTAGTGGGAAATGTATGTATGGATATGGCTATGATTGATGTTACTGAAGCCTGGCCGGTAACTGCCGGGGATGAGGTAGAAATTTTTGGACAAAATATATTGGTACAGGAATTAGCATCCTGGTGTGATACCATATCGTATGAAATCCTTACCGGTATTAGCCGCCGGGTGAAAAGAGTGTATTTGGAAGAGTAAAAACTTAATTTTTCTAAAAGATTCACATCTACAACAGGCTTTCTGCATTTTACTTTAAACATTCATTTATATTTGCCACTTCAAAAATTTGTGTGTGAAGGGCAAGTATGTATTTTTCCTGGTTTTCTTTATCATCCTGGCAGACCAGGCATTAAAAGTTTTTATTAAAACAAATTATTTTATTGGTGAAGAGCATAATATGATTGGCCAATGGTTTCGCCTGCACTTTGTGGAAAATGAAGGTATGGCCTGGGGCTGGAAATTTGGTGGCGATACAGGAAAAATTTTATTGACTTTATTCCGTTTAGCAGCGGTTATTTTCGGTACATTTTATTTACGTCACATTATCCGTAAGAAAAACCATCCCGGCTTCATTATTTGTGCCGCATTGATTTATGCAGGAGCATTGGGTAATTTAATTGATAGTATGTTTTATGGATTAATTTTTGAAAATAGTGATCCTTACATGCAAAATGTAGCTTCCATTTTTCCATCACATGGAGGCTATGCCTCCTTCCTCCATGGCAAAGTGGTGGATATGCTTTATTTCCCCATCGTTAGTAATGCCCATTATCCTTCCTGGTTCCCATTTTGGGGTGGACAGGATTTTGAATTTTTCAGGCCTGTTTTTAACCTCGCAGACGCTTCCATTTCTACTGGTGTGATTGCTTTAGTTATTTGGCAAAAAAGATTTTTTCCTCAAAAAGAAAAGGCTAATGAAATTACGGAGGAAAAAACGACGGCAAAAACATTAGATGACCGTGCACAGGTGGTATAAATCCTGACTCTCTATCCATCTAAACAGAACTACATAGATACATATTCCTGAGTTTTTATTATGGAAAAAACGCTAAGTTGGTTCTTTGAGTTTTTCATGAGCAACGATGGTTTAAGTTGTTTTTAAAGTATTCATTTTTTACAAATCAATACATCACTCCGTACTTTATCAAGGACTACAGCCGTTGAAATAAATACTATTAATCCATTTTAAAATAATCCTTACATTGCAATACGCCAGATTTTCCATTCATTAAATTAATCAGCATGAAACGTTTTTCTTTCACTTTATCCTTCATCCTATCTGCCATGTTCGTTTTTTCACAAAACAAGATTTATACTTATAGTGATTATACAAAAGCGGAACAGGCTCTTCCGTATTATACCCAAAATTATGTGGACCATGGCGACCTGCGTCCCCACTGGTTGAACGACCATATTTTCTGGTACAGGGATATGACATCAACCGGTAGTCAATACATTTTAGTAGATGCCCAAAAGGGAATACGAACTACCGCTTTTGACCATGACCACTTAGCCACTTCATTAAGTACCCTCTTAGGAAAACGGGTTACAGCTGATATGTTGCCTTTTAGCAGTATTGATATCTCTACAGGAAATAAATATTTATTATTTGATGCTGGTGGAAAACATTGGAAAGCCGATCTTTCTTCTTATGCCATTTCTCCGGATGAAGACTATAAGCCTGCAATGAAAAGAAATTTCAATGAAGTGCTATCGCCGGATAAAACAAAAGCAGCTTATATCAAAGATTATAATTTATGGATCAGAGATGTAGCCACAAATAAAAGTACACAACTCACGACCGATGGGGTGAAAAATTTTGGTTATGCTACTGACAATGCTGGCTGGAAGCATAGTGATGCACCCATTTTGCGCTGGTCCGATGATTCAAAAAAAATTGCTACTTTTCAACAGGACGAACGCCTTGCCGGCGATATGTATCTTGTGCAAACAACAGAGGGTCACCCTGAATTGCATACCTGGAAATATCCATTACCGGGAGACAGCAATATTATCACCATTCAAAGAGTCATCATTGATGTGGATAATCCCAAAGTCATTCGCCTCCAGGTGCCTCCGGATCCACACCGCGCAACATTGAGTGACGATATCTCCAGCAGCGGTACATTTGATGATGTGGACTGGAATGCGGATAATTCTCAGCTTGCTTTTGTATCCACTTCCAGAGATCATAAGATTGAAAAATTCAGAATTGCTGATGCAAATACGGGAACAGTCAGAGAAGTGTTTACCGAAACAGTCCCCACACAATATGAATCGGGGCAAGGCGCTATTAATTGGAGATATTTATCTAAAACAAATGAAATAATTTGGTATTCTGAAAGAGATAATTGGGGCCATTTATATTTATATGATGCAAATACCGGCAAACTTAAAAATCAAATCACCAAAGGCGATTACGTGGTAACCCGTCTTTTAAAAGTAGATCAAAAAAATAGAGTGCTTTATTACCTCGCTGTAGGAAATGATGCTGTGAATCCCTATTTCGAGCACTTTTATAAAATTGATTTTGATGGCAAAAATAAGGTAGATCTCACCCCTGAAGCAGGTAATCATCGCGTCAGTTTATCACCGGATGATCAATATTTTATTGACGATTACTCTCAGCCGAATATACCGGATGTAATGGTATTGAAAAGCCTGGATGGAAGAATAATTACTCCGCTTGAAAAAACCAATGTCAGCAGGTTAGAGGCAACGGGATGGCAACCACCCAAACCGATTAAGGTAAAAGCATACGATGGAGTAACCGATTTATATGGGCTGATGTTTACACCACCAAAAATGGATCCTACTAAAAAATACCCGGTTATAGTATATATATATCCCGGACCACAGGGAGGAAGTGTAGGAAACTGGTCATTTGCCGCCTCAAGAGGTGACAATAATTCATTAGCCAGCCTGGGTTTTGTAGTTGTGCTCATTGAAGGTACCAGCAATCCATTACGTTCCAAATCATTTCATGATATGAGTTATGGAAAAATGGCGATGAATACTTTACCTGATCAGGTTAATGGTGTTCGTCAATTAGCCCAAATTTATCCATATATGGATACAAGCAGGGTAGGCATTTGGGGACATTCAGGAGGTGGCTTTGCAACGGCTTGTGCAATGTTTACATATCCCGACTTTTTCAAAGTAGGTATCTCAGAATCAGGCAATCACGATAACAGGGTTTATGAAGATGATTGGGGTGAAAGGTATAATGGTTTATTGGTAAAAAATGCTGATGGTAGTTCTAATTATACTTTACAAGCAAATCAGGCCTATGCAAAAAATTTGAAAGGAAAATTATTATTGGCGCATGGTATGATGGATGATAATGTGCCCCCCTATAATACTTTACTTGTCGTAGAAGCATTAGAAAAAGCCAATAAAGATTATGACCTGATTATTTTTCCCTCGAGCCGGCATGGCTATGGCATGTATTCATTATATATGATGCGTCGGCGCTGGGATTATTTTGTACAAAATTTGATGGGAGCTACACCACCCAAAGAATTTGAAATAAAATTTTCGGGAGATCCGAGAAATGACTTTAAGTAAATGGAATAATCCATTTTTTAATTTCTTTGGTAAAAAATGATTCTTCCAGTATTTTTTAAAATAACTTTTTATGAAATATAGATTGATTTTTTTTGCCACAGTATTTATCCAATTTGCATCGTCATGTACCAATTCAAATGATCATCAAGGCTTAAATGATTCTATTACTACGATTCAACAAACAGATAGCACTCAAGTTATTTCAAGTGATACCATTCAAAATGTAGATACTTCTAAAGAGCGTTTTCTTGTTGCGGGATTCAATGACCCTGCAGGTTTCAGGGAATTCTTTCATTCATTTCAAAACTGGGTAAATGCGGATAACAAAGATAGTATTGGTGCACATATTCAATTTCCATTAAAAAATTGTCCGGATATAATGGCTTTTAAAAAGGATTATCAAAATCTTTTCAATACACTTGTCAAATCTTCTGTTGCTCATCAGGACCCTCAACAATTTTTTGCTAACCAGCAAGGTGTAATGACCGGCACAGGAGAAATCTGGTTTAATGAAATCAATGGAAAATATTTCGTCATTGCCATCAATAATAAACCGGTAAAATAAAATAGGAGTTGAATTTTTTACTACCCTTGATAATCAAAGATCACCTTTTCAAAAATCCGGCTGAGTTTTTTATCCGCCTGTTCTGCAACCGCAATTATTTCTGAAATATCTACAGGTTGTAAATGATCAGGATCACATTCATCTGTAACGACGCTTACCGCAGCACAGGGTAGTTTCATTTGATTGGCAACAATTACTTCGGGGACTGTGCTCATACCCACGAGGTCTGCGCCAATCCTTTGCAGGTAACGATATTCCGCTCTGGTTTCCAGATTGGGGCCGCTGACAGATGCATAGACTCCATGCTTTAATACTTCAAAAAAAGAAATGGCTGATTGAGATATTAAATTCCCAAGTTTTTGATCATAGGGTTCACTCATGTCCACGAATCGGTTTCCAAATGCAGGATCACTTAAACCACGTAAAGGGTTTGAGGGTAATAAATTAATATGATCATCTATCAAAACAAGATCGCCTTTTTTATAAATTTTGTTTATGCCACCTGCAGCATTACTGAGTAAAAGATACTGAATGCCTAATTCTTTCAAAACCCGAATAGGAAATGTGATTTCCTGCATATCATACCCCTCATAATAATGAAACCGGCCTAACATGGCTATGACCTTTTTCTCTCCAACCCAACCGAAAATCAGTTGCCCTTTGTGAAATTCTACCGTAGCCATTGGAAAATGTGGAATATCTTTATATGCAACTGCTTTCTCCACACGCATTTGCTGAATAAAACTGTTGAGCCCTGTACCCAGAACAATACCTGCTTCAGCATTTCGAAAGTCTTGCTGCTTCAAGAATTTAACAGCCTCTGAAATTTTAGATAACATATTTTCCATAATGCAATATACTTGTTATTAATCTTAATGATTACGATCTTTATTTCCACTACTTTCATGAATATCTCGGTAGTACAAATGAAAAAGAAGATTCCTGTATAAAACAACCTTATACCTTAATATGATCCAGTAGCTCCACGACCCCTTCATTTTTTAAAATGAGGTAACCCAACTTATCTACACTAACCCCAGGCTTCAGTTGATAATTAAAAACGAGCCGGCCATTTTCGATATTTGTTTCGAAATAATGAAAGAAAATATTTGGAAAATGTTGTAGTGTCTCAGCTATTTCATATAAATGAGTAGATAAAATAAATAAAGCATTTTTCATTTTCAACAATCCTTCAATCACCACTGTACTACACCGCATCGCATCTTCTATATTGGTGCCTTTAAATAATTCATCAATCAAAATCAGCCATTTCTTTCCATTGCTTATTTTTATGATCGTACTTTTAATACGTTGTACTTCATTGAAAAAATAACTTTCTCCTTTTACAATATTATCTGCCACCTGGATATTACTCAGCAGGCCATCAAAAAAACTTAAGCGCAAAGATGCAGCAGGCACAGCCATCCCCAGATGAGCCAGATAAGCTGCTACGCCAACTGCTTTGATAAATGTACTTTTCCCGGACATATTGGCTCCTGTTAAAAACAAGAAATTTTTTTCATGTGAAATATTAATCGGGTAAGCAACCGGTATTTTCAGTAAAGGATGAAATAATTCCTTTGCTTCAAAATGTGGCCAGGGATCATCATAGAATATCGGGTATGAAAAATGAAATTTTTCACCTGCCAAAGCCATACTCATATACCCATCAAACCGGTAGAATAGTTGAATCAATGTAAAGCAGGCTGATTTATATTGATGTAAAAAATAATTTGCAAAAAATAAAATTTTAACCCGTGATAATTTTTCCTTGTAGTCCAGTTTTTTGATTTCATCAATCCCCGGAGATTTTAATAACAACGCTACCTCATTCAATAACTTTTGAAGTATTAATGGATTATCATTTCCATTCAACAATAAATCAATTTCATGCATACCCCGGATGAGTTGAATAAAATATTTTACCGAATACCTGATGATGGAATAATCAGAAACATTAAAAATCTTATAGCTGAAGGCATTAATGATAGTGGGCCTTTCAGGTAATCCGCTAATGCCGGACTGATAAAATTTTTCTACAACCATAATGGTTCCATTACTGATATCATCCGGCCATTGATGCGAAACAGCAGTAAATTTTTTTAAAAGCGCTTGAGTTTGATGAATATCTTCAAGGGTAGCCAATGGTTTCTTGAAATAACTCTCAAGCCATTCCCTGCCGCCAATGGTTTTTGTTTGATCTAAAAAATGAAAAACAGAAAACTGTTCATCCCGCTCAAAAATGGATAAGTCCTGTATTGTAGTGAGATCGGCTTGCATAGAAAAGTGATTTATTCTCGCTCAAACTGCATACGCATACCTTGATGAGATTCATTAAATACACCATTTTCATAAACGAGGTTCCCATTTACAAAAGTATGAGTAACCGTTGCCGGAAATGTAGTACCCTCCAATGGGCTCCATCCGCATTTATAAAGAATATTTTCTTTGCTTACTGTAAACTCTTTTTGCATATCCACCAATACGAGATCGGCAAAATAACCCTCGCGTATATAACCTCTTTCTTTTATTTTAAAACAATCGGCCACCGCATGACTCATTTTATCCACCACCATTTCTATGGAAATTTTTCCGCATTGAACATAATACAACATTAATTGTAAAGCATGCTGAACTAAGGGTAATCCCGCCATAGCCTGTTCATAGGGTTGATTTTTTTCTTCCCAGGTATGAGGTGCATGGTCTGTAGCAATTAAGTCTAAATGTCCGTCCAATAAGCCTTTCCACAATGCCTGCTTATTCTCTCCACTTTTAATGGCGGGATTGCATTTGATTAAATTTCCCAGCCTGTTATAATCATCCGCAGTAAAATGCAAATGATGTACACATACTTCAGCCGTGATTTTTTTCTCATGGCGGGGAATAGTATTCGTAAATAGGGACAATTCTTTTTCAGTGGTGATATGTAAAATGTGCAGCCTGCTTCCATATCTTTTGGCATAATCACTAGCTTTAGAAGAGGATAAATAACAGGCTTCTACATCCCTGATAATTGGATGATCGATGGCTTCGAGTGTTGATTTAGAATTTTTAATCCTTTCAAAATTAGCATGAATGCGGGCTTCATCTTCGCAGTGGGTTGCAATCAGCAGTTCTGAATTTCCAAAAATCTTCTCTAAAGCTTTTGGTTGATCTACCAACAGATTCCCTGTAGAGGATCCCATGAAAATCTTCACACCGCAAACATCATTTTTTCGCTTATTTATTTTTAAGATTTCTTCTGCATTATCGTTGGAAGTACCCATAAAAAATGAATAATTGGCAAGTGCACTTTTTGATGCAAGGGTATATTTATCTTCCAATAATTTTTCCGTAAATACAGGGGGCTTTGTATTGGGCATTTCCATAAACGCGGTTGTTCCTCCCGCTACTGCTGCTTTAGCTTCCGTATAAATAGTCGCTTTATGAGTTAGCCCGGGCTCCCTGAAATGAACCTGATCATCAATGATACCGGGCAATAAAAATTGGCCCTTAGCCTGAATCTCCGTTACTTTATAGGGAACTGATATGTTATGAGATATTTTTTCAATTCTCCCGTTTCGAATCAGTAAATCGCCGGTTAAATTAATTTTTTCATTGATTATTTGAGCATCCTTGATAATGAAATTCATGTGATGTTTATTTTTTTCTTCTTTAAAGTTTGCGAAGTTTTGGGTTTCCTTCAAAAGCGATAATTAGCTAATTCCCCGAATTCATTCCATATCTCATGGAGTATATCTGCCGCGGGTTTGATATTATGGATCAAAGAACTTACCTGACCTATTTCTAACTCTCCATTTTCCATATCACCTTCAAACATCCCTTTTTTCGCTCTGCCTTTTCCCAGGATTTCCTGTAGCTTTTCCGCAGAGGCGCCATTTGATTCCGCTTCTTTTATCTGATCAAAGAATTTATTCTTTAATAAACGCACTGGGGTCATTTTTTTCATACTGAGTAAAGTATCTCCTTCCCCGGCATTAACCACGGCTTGTTTAAAAAGAATATGATTGGATGCTTCATGGCTGCATACAAAACGGCTACCCACTTGTACCCCATCTGCACCTAAGATCATTGCTGCCAGCATTTGCCTGCCAGTAGCAATTCCTCCTGCAGCAATAACCGGTATAGACACTGCCTGTGATACTGCCGGTATCAATATCATAGAAGTAGTTTCTTCCCGACCATTATGGCCTCCTGCTTCAAATCCCTCAGCTACAACAGCGTCCACACCTGCATCCTGGGCTTTCAGGGCAAATTTGCTGCTACTCACCACATGGACAACAGTAATCCCTTCTTTCTTTAAAATACTTGTCCAGGTTTTCGGATTGCCAGCAGAAGTAAAAACAATTTTTATTCCTTCGTCAAGAATGGTTTTAATATGTTGATCTATATCCTGGTATAATAAAGGCAGGTTTACTGCAAATGGTTTTGAAGTAGCTTTTTTACATTTTTGAATATGTTCCCGGAATATTTCAGGGTACATACTTCCGGCGCCGATGATACCGAGCCCACCCGCATTACTCACTGCTGATGCCAGCCTCCAGCCACTTGTCCACACCATCCCGGCTTGAACAATGGGGTAATCAATTTGAAAAAGATGTGTGACTTTATTTTTTTCCAGCATACTTTTTTATCTATGATTATCCAAAATCAATTTCCGTATTATCCCCAATATTCAAACTTCTGCTCAGGCCTTTCACACTCGCATCACTTCCTATTAATGAATTATTCAATAACACTTCATATAAATAGGTATAAGACCCAATAATGCTTTCTTTTACTATGGAAAAATGTACTTGCGCATTTGCGTCAATAGATGCATGGGGGCCTATAACCGAATTTTTAATGATACAACCCTCTCCAATGCTTACGGGCGGAAGGATGATGGAATTTTCAATCTGAATATTTTTATTGATAAAGCCGCCATATTTTTTAAGCAGTTTTGCATTGCTTTCGATGAGGGTATCCTTTTTCCCGCAATCAAACCAGTTATTCACTTTAAATGATTTGATCTTTGCGCCTCGTAATATCATACATTCAATGGCATCTGTAAAGTTATAAGCGCTATGATTTTCATTACCCTTTTGATAAAGGTCTCTCAGACATTCAAAAAGATATTTTGATTCTTTAATTTTATATAAGCCTACCAATGCCAGGTTGCTTTTGGGAATAGCCGGTTTTTCGAATACATGCTGCACAAATTCTTCTTCATCAATTTCAGCAACTCCGAAATCCCTGGGATCGTCTACTCTTTTTACGCCAATCATGCTATAAGGGCTATCCAAAACTTCACGAATATCATATTCGCAAATGGTATCTCCTAAGGCGACAAATATTTCATCTTCTTTTACCAGGTCTTGTGTCAATTCAATAGCATGGCCTGTTCCAAATCGTTCATTTTGTTCTACAAAATGACAGGTAAGAGATGGATAAGTTTCTTTGACATATTCTTTAATCTTTTCTCCAAGGTATCCAATGACAAAAATAAATTCATTGATACCGGCCTGGTGCAACTGATCAACAATAAAACTCAGGATCGTTTTACCTGCAACGGGTATCAGGGCCTTAGGTTGTGTATATGTATGCGGCCTTAGTTTAGTACCAACACCGGCCACAGGGATAATTGCTTTCATGATAAAAATTTATATAAGCATATTTTAATAAACAGGCTTTTATTTATGTGAAAGTATTGAATTTACTTTTCTCAAATGTACCATTTATAAAAAGTTTCAGCAAGGATTGACTACAAATGCATCTCAAGAATAAAATATAGGAGAAAAGAATGGCTTCATCATATTATAGTTTTATTTTTGATCAATAAAATCACTCAGGTATGCATAAAGATCATTTAGTATTCGACCTTTTTAAAGAAGAATTGCAAAGGCAGAGGCGAGGTATGGAACTTATTGCTTCAGAAAATTTTACCAGCCTTCAAGTGATGCAGGGAATGGGAAATGTAATGACTAATAAATATGCAGAAGGTTATCCGGGAAAAAGGTATTATGCCGGTTGTGAGGTAGTTGATCAAACAGAACAACTAGCCATTGATCGTCTTTGTAAAATTTTTAATCTAGCCTATGCAAATGTACAACCACATAGTGGCGCACAGGCTAATGCTGCAGTGGCTTTAGCCGTATTAAAACCCGGTGATTCAATACTCGGTTTGGATCTGAGTATGGGTGGGCATCTCACACATGGTTCACCTGTAAATTATAGTGGTAAGCTTTATGTTGCTCATTTTTATGGTGTAACACGAGAGGAAGGCCGCGTAGATTATGATATGCTTGAGGCAAAAGCCAAAGAAGTAAAACCCAAGCTCATCATTTGCGGTGCAAGCGCTTATTCCCGTGACTGGGACTATGAACGCATCCGAAAATCTGCTGATGCGGTGGGCGCATTATTGATGGCTGATATAGCACATCCGGCAGGATTAATTGCTAAAAGATTATTGAATGATCCGTTTGATCATTGTCACATTGTTACTTCTACAACTCATAAAACTTTAAGAGGACCACGTGGTGGGATCATCATGATGCGTAAAGATTTTGAAAACCCATTTGGTTTAAAAGATAATAAAGGAAATATCCGCATGATGAGCCATTTACTGGATATGGCTGTTTTTCCGGGTATCCAGGGAGGTCCATTAGAACATATCATTGCTGCTAAAGCCATTGCTTTTGGTGAAATCCTTTCGGATGAATTTACCATTTATGCAAAACAGATAATTCAAAATGCCCAGTCTTTTTCAAAAGCGCTTTTAAGCAAAGGGTATAACATTGTGAGCGGTGGAACCGATAATCACCTGGTATTGGTTGATCTACGGAATAAAAATATTAGTGGAAAAAAAGCAGAACAAGCTTTGGTAAAAGCGGACATCACTGTGAATAAGAATATGGTGCCTTATGATGATAAAAGCGCTTTTATAACAAGTGGAATTCGATTAGGTGTTCAAGCCTTAACTACAAGAGGGATGATGGAAAATGATATGCCTTTTCTTGCTCAGGCCATTGATGATGTTTTAAAAAATGTGGATGATGAAAATAATATGCTGCAAGTCAAAAACCGTGTGAATGAATTCATGAAACAATATCCTCTATACCCGGAACTGGGATAATTGTTTCACATTTATTCCATGGATGCAGAGGCTATAGATTTTGCGGCACACCAGGCACTTGTCCAGGCATATTGAAAATTAAAACCACCTGTAATTCCATCCACATCCATTATTTCTCCACAAAAATACAAGCCCCGATGAATTTTACTTTCCATGGTTTGTGCATGAATTTCTTGTAATGAAATTCCGCCACTTGTTACAAATTCTTCTTTAAAAGTTGTTTTACCATGTACTTTAAATAGGGAACCGGTAAGTATTTGTATCAACTTGTTTATTTGCTTTGAGGAAAGATCTGCCCAACGTATTGAAGATAAAATTCCCGCATTATCAAGAAAATATGTCCAAAGCCTTGACGGAATGTTAAAAGGGTTTTTTCCACCCACCATCAGTCTTGAATTTCTGATTCGGATTCCGGGAAAGGCATCCCGAATCTCATGTTCATTATATTCCGGTAACCAGTTGATTTGTATTGTAAATTGGTACTGTAAACGGGCAAGTTCGCGGGCTGCAAAGGCAGACAGTTTCAAAACTGCTGGGCCACTGAAACCCCAATGGGTAATTAATAATGGCCCTTCCATTTTTTCTTTTAGTTCAGGGATCTTAATCATTACATTATTCAATGAAACTCCCATTAACTTTAAAATGGGATGATTCGGAATATTAAAAGTAAATAATGATGGTACCGGAGAAATGAAGGAATGTTTTGTTTCCTTAAGCCAGTTATATTGATATTCATTTGCCAGTCCTCCGCATGCAATGCATACATAATCAGCCTTCAATTTATCTCCATTTTCAAATTCCAGGATGAATTGATTTCTTTCAAAGCCAGACATAGAATTTACTTCCTTACAACTAAGCTGATTTACTTTTTTTTGAAGAAGAATTTCTATTCCATGACGAGCAACTTCATTCAAAAGGCAATCAATAATGGTCTGAGATTGATTTGATTTTGGAAAAATTCGTCCATCTTTTTCTTGTTTTAATTCGACACCTCTTTGTAAGAACCAGTGAATTGTGTCCTCAGGATTGAAAACGTGGAAGGATCTTTTAAGGAAATTTTTTCCACGGGGATAGTTTTGAAGAAAGGAAGGAATATCCGTAAATGAATGGGTAACATTGCAACGGCCTCCGCCACTTACTTTCACTTTAGCCAATAGTTTATTACTTTTTTCAAATAGGACTACATGTAATGCAGGATTCATCCTGGCAGCATTGCATGCACAGAAAAACCCGGATGCGCCACCACCAATGACTGCCAGCGTTTTTTGTGGTTTAAGTTTCTCCACTAAAAATATTCTTTAATTGCTCCTGAGCATATAGGAAGTATTCAACTCGGGATTTTGTTTTTCAGCTTCTTCTATTATACTATAATCTGATAAAATCAGCGCCTTATCTTTTTTAATACATACATCATGTTCAAAGTGAACAGAAGGTTTGCCATCACGTGTACGGACTGTCCATCCATCATCGTCTGTAAATACTTCTTTTTCACCTAAATTGATCATCGGCTCTATGGCAAGTACCATATTCGTTTTGAGTTTAGCGCCATTTCCTCTCCGTCCATAATTGGGAACTTGCGGGTCTTCATGCATTTGTTTGCCTAAGCCATGACCAACCAATTCCCGAACGACACCGTAGCCATATTTTTTTTCTGTATGATCCTGGATAGCATAGGCAATATCACCCACGCGATTACCAGTTATTGCTTTTTCGATCCCTTTAAATAAAGATTCTTTTGTTACACGAACAAGTTGAATAACTTCTGAAGGAGCTTCCCCAATGATAAATGTATATGCATGATCTCCATGCCATCCATTTAAAACAACCCCTAAATCTATGGAAAGAATGTCTCCATTTTTCAACCCTTCATTATTTGGAAAGCCATGCACTACAACATCATTTACGGATGCACAAATATGAAATGGAAATCCTCGATATTGATAAAACGATGTAGTCGCTTTATGATCATAAACAAATGTTTTACAGAGTTCATTCAGGTATACAGTCGTCATACCCGGTTTCAAAATTTTGGCAACCTCAGTTAACGTTTTGCTGACCAGCATGGCGCTTTCTTTCATGCATTGAACTTCTTCCTCCGATTTGATATGAATCATCTTGACACTTTTTAAAAAACAAAACCTGTAAGCCTAAGCCAACAGGTTTTATTATAATAAATAATTAACCATATTACATACCTGATGGAACCGATGTCTGCCTTCCCTGTAATCTTCCACCTTTCATAAGGCCATCATATTGACGCATCAATAAATGCGTTTCCACTTGTTGTAAGGTATCTAAAATAACAGCAACCATAATTAATAAAGAGGTACCTCCAAAGAATGAAGAAAATAAACTGGTGACATTTAAGTTTCTGGCAAAGCCGGGTAAAATACCCACGATAGCAAGCAAAATAGCACCCGGGAAAGTAATACGGTCCATTATAGTTCCAATATAATCAGCAGTTGGCTGACCGGGTTTTACACCGGGAATAAAGCCATTATTTTTCTTTAAATCTTCGCTCATTTGTTTAGGATTAAAAATAAGCGCAGTATATAAAAAGGTAAATGCAATAGTCATAATTCCATAAACAGTCATATACCAGCCGTTGCTGGGATCAGAAAATATTTTAACTATACCTTGAGCTGAGTCAAGATGAGTGAAAGAAAATAGGGTTGGCAGAAACATGATCGCCTGGGCAAAGATGATAGGCATTACACCTGAGCTATTTACTTTTAGAGGTAAAAATTGTCTTGCACCACCAAATTGCCTGTTTCCTACAATTTGTTTTGCATAATTAACAGGCACTTTTCGAACCCCCTGAATCAATACAATTGTACCTAAAATAATGGCAATTAAAATAGCAATTTCTATTAAAAATATTAATAATCCGCCACCGCCTTTGGCGCTTTTAGCAGTAAATTCCTGCATTAAGGCTTCCGGCAAACGGCCCAAAATTCCAATCATGATGATGATAGAAATACCATTGCCCAATCCTTTGTCTTGTATTTTTTCACCCAGCCACATAACAAATAAAGTACCTGCAGTGAGTAATATTACTGTAGTTGGAAAAAAATATTCTTTAAATGATGGAATGAGCGCCTCTGCATAGCTAGGGCTATTCAAATATGCTACGTATGCGCCGGCCTGGAAAATTGTAACCACAATAGTCAGGTAACGTGTCCATTGATTAATTTTTTTCTGACCGCTTTCTCCTTCTTTTTGTACTTTTTGGATTTGTGGTACCAGGATGGTCATTAACTGCATAAAAATGGAAGCAGAAATATAAGGCATCACCCCTAATGCCAAAATGGAGGCATGAGAAAATGCGCCGCCGGCAAAAGTATCAAATAACCCAAGCAGGCCATTGCTTCCTGATGATGCCTGAATAGCACCTAATTTATTGGGGTCAATGCCAGGCAATACAATTTGAACACCCAGGCGATAAACAAAAATCATTGCCAGAGTGGTTAAAATTTTGGATCGCAATTCTTCAATTGTCCATATATTTTTGAATGTCCTAATTAATTTCTTCACTTTTTACTTTTAAGTATGTGAACTTGGAGATACTACAAATCTCTATTACTTTAAAATTTCTATTTTGCCTCCTACACTTTCAATCACTTCTTTTGCTTTCCCGCTAATCTTACTGATTTTGAAATCAATTTTTGTTTTCAATTCACCATTTCCAAGAATTTTTACTTTATGAGTTTTCCCAATTAGGCCATTCAGGTATAAATTCTCTTCTGAAAATTCGGTAAAGCCATATTTTTCAATCAATTTTTCAATCTGGCCCAGGTTGTAAACCGTATATTCGATTCGGTTATTATTTTTAAATCCCCGTTTGGGCAATCTTCTTTGAATAGGCATCTGGCCACCTTCATGAGCCATTTTACTTTGATAACCTGCACGGCTTTGGCCGCCTTTATTACCTTTAGTGGATGTACCTCCTTTACCACTTGCTTCACCTCTACCGATTCTTTTCTCTTTGTGAGTAGATCCTTTTGCAGGTTTTAATGTGTGCAATTTCATATTATCTGATTTTTACTTTCGGGGAATCGCCCCTCGCTGATTTTGAATTGTCTTTCTAAAAATATTAATTTGCTGAAGATACTTCTTCTACTTTTACCAGATGATGTACTTTCTCTACCATGCCTAATATTTGTGGAGTAGCTTCTACTTCCCTGCAAGCATGCATTTTATTAAGGCCTAATGCTTTAAGTGTAAGCTTTTGACGTTCTGGACGATCAATGCCACTTTTCACCTGGGTTATTTTAATTTTTTTCATTGTATAATAATTTTGATAAATGAATGATCAAGATTCATCTACCCGTTAAATACTTTTGTTAGCTTGATATTTCTGATTCTGGAAATTTGAACGGGCTCACGTAATAAAGTCAACGCTTTGATTGTTGCTTTGACTACATTATGTGGGTTAGCAGATCCCAGGCTTTTGGCTTGTACATCGCGAATTCCAGCGCTTTCTAATACGGCCCGCATGCTACCTCCGGCAATAACGCCGGTACCAGTTGCAGCCGGCTTAATTAAAACTTTAGCTGCTCCTTCTTTTGCCAGTTGATCATGTGGAATAGTGCCATGCATGATAGGTACTTTTACTAAATTTTTCTTTGCATCCTCAATTCCTTTTGTAATAGCTTCCTGCACTTCTTTTGCTTTTCCTAAGCCTTGCCCAACTACACCGCCTTCATTACCTACAACTACCAATGCAGAGAAACTGAATGTACGTCCGCCCTTCGTCGTTTTAACTACCCGGTTAATGGCTACCACTTTTTCTTTTAATTCCAGATCGCCTCCGGGTTTTACTTTATTTACAATATTTTTTGACATACTTATTTAATAAATTATTTTTTAAAATTCAAGTCCTCCCTCCCGGGCTCCATCTGCTACAGCTTTTACTCTTCCATGGTATAAATATCCACTTCTGTCGAAGGTTACTTTTTTTACTCCCAGTTCTATTGCTTTCCGGGCTATGGTATTACCTACTATTTTACTTATTTCTACTTTGGGTCCTTTCTGAGCTTTGATGTCTTTCTCTGTTGAAGAACTGGAGGCAATAGTTACCCCTTGATCATCATCTATTAACTGAGCATAAATTTCAGTGTTGCTCCGAAAAACAGACAATCGAGGCATTGATGCCGTACCTTTCACTTTTCGACGGATGCGATAGCGAATTTTTTGCCTTCTTAATATTTTCTTATCCATACAATTTTATTTTTCCTGATTCTGCCAGGATGTTGTCATTTTAAAATGTTATTTCCCTGCTGCTTTTCCAGCTTTTCTGCGTACAATTTCATTGGCATAACGAACCCCTTTACCTTTATATGGTTCTGGTTTACGCAGGCTGCGGATTTTTGCGGCTACCTGGCCAAGCAACTGTTTGTCAATTCCTTCCAAATTTACTTTTGGGTTTTGCCCTTTTTCTGTAACGGTAGATACTTTCAATTCAGCAGGTACTTCAAAAATAATATTATGGGAATATCCTAATGATAGATCTAATAAATTACCCTGATTGGCTGCTTTATAACCCACACCCACTAATTCGAGGTTTTTTTGGTATCCTTCTGTTACTCCTTTTACCATATTGGCTACCAGTGCACGATATAAACCATGCATAGCACGATGACGTATTTGGTCTGTGGGTCGGTTTATTTCTATGGAATCCGGTTTTACCACGATTTCCATTTCCCTGTCAACTGTTTCTTTCAACTCACCTTTTGGTCCCTTTACCGTTATTACCTGATTCGCCACTTTCACAGATACACCTTGTGGAAGGTTTATGGGTTTTTTTCCTACACGTGACATATTTTAAAGTTTTAATAGCTCTTTGAATTGTTTTCAGTTCCGTATAGAAAACTTAATTGTCAACTAAAGGCTTTCGTATAATTTTCCTTTCGGAATTTTAATGATTAATAAATATGGCAAAGTACTTCTCCACCAACATTTTCAGATTTTGCTTGTTTATCTGTCATTACACCTTTTGATGTACTTATGATTGCCAGGCCCAGGCCATTGATTACTCGTTTAAATTCCCCGGGTTTGGAATATTGCCTTAAACCAGGTCTGCTCACTCGTTCCAATGATCTTATAGCCGGTGTTTTTGTTTGCGGATTATATTTAAGCGCAATTTTAATAACACCTTGTTTACTATCTTCTTCAAATTTATATTTAAGAATATAGCCCTGTTCGTATAAGATTTCCGTAATACGTTTCTTTAAATTGGATGCCGGAATTTCTACGATCCTATGGCCGGCCATTTGAGCGTTTCTTATCCTGGTAAGGAAATCTGCAATTGGGTCAGTTACCATTTTTTATTAATTAATTCTGTTCAAAAATTTTTTTCGTTTTTACCAGCTTGCTTTTTTAACACCTGGTATTTTTCCATTCAGTGCCATATCTCTGAATACGATACGGGACATTCCAAAATAACGGATATAGCCACGGGGCCTTCCTGTAAGTTGGCAGCGGTTTTTAAGGCGTACCGGTGAAGAGTTTCTTGGTAGTTCACTCAATGCCTGGTAGTTGCCTTCTGCTTTCAATGCGGCGCGTTTCGCTGCATATTTAGAAACCAATGCTTCTCTTTTTCTTTGCCTGGCTGTTACTGATTCTTTTGCCATAATTTAAATAAGCCCGGTATAATCAGGGCATGATTTTTAATTAATTATTTTCTTTTTTTGCGTTTTTAAAAGGCATCCCCATTTCTTTCAGTAACTCATAGGCTTCTTCATTGTTTTTAGCCGTCGTTACAAAGGTGATATCCATTCCGGTAATTTTATTGACTTTATCAATATCTATTTCCGGAAAAATAATTTGTTCTGTAATACCCAGGGTATAATTTCCCCGGCCATCGAAGGCTTTATCGCTGATACCTTTAAAGTCTCTAACGCGTGGTAAGGCTACAGAAACAAGCCTGTCTAAAAATTCATACATTTTTTCTCCACGCAAAGTAACTCTTGCACCAATTGGCATTCCTCTCCTCAATTTGAAATTGGAAATATCTTTCTTACTCATGGTCGCTACTGCTTTCTGCCCTGTAATATTTGTAAGTTCATCTACAGCTATTTCAACGAGCTTTTTATCAGCGACGGCACCATTAACGCCGCGGTTAATGCAGATTTTTTCCAATTTTGGAGCCTGCATAATACTTTTAAAGCTGAATTTTTTCATTAATGCTGGAACGACTTCATTCCTGTATTTTTCAGCGAGCCTGGGTGTATATTTTACTGTATTCATTATTTAATAGCTTCTCCTGATTTTTTTGAAATTCTAACTGGTTTACCATCCTGGCGATCAATTTTCACTTTGGTGCCAGCACCTGATTTTGCATCCCAAAGCATTACATTACTAATGTGTATGGGTGCTTCTTTTTTCACAATTCCTCCTTTGGTATTTTGTGCATTTGGTTTTGTGTGATGTGTCACAACATTTACCCCTTCCACAATTACACGTCCTTTATCCATTAAAACAGCATGAACTTCGCGAGGTTTTTTCAGGTCTTTATCATTCCCTGCAATAACCACAACGCGATCTCCTTTTTTAATGTGATACTTTGGTTTAAATCTGTTACTCATTGTTTAATTTTTTCCTATAAACATTTTTATATAGAATGGTTTTCCATTCTTCTAATATTTTTTGGGGCGACAAAGGCAAACTATTTTCGAAGCTTTCCTATTCGCCTTATTTTAAAGTACTTCAGGTGCAAGAGAAATAATTTTCATATAACCTTTGTCTCTCAATTCCCTGGCTACCGGCCCGAATATCCTTGTGCCACGTGGCTCATCGGATGCATTTAATAACACAACTGCATTGTCATCAAAGCGGATATAAGATCCGTCTTTACGGCGTAATTTATTTTTTGTACGCACAATTACCGCTTTTGATACCGTACCTTTTTTAATTCCACCTGCGGGCATGGCATCTTTTACAGTCACCACTATTTTATCTCCAATATGCGCATAATCTTGTCCACTGTTTCCCAATACTCTAATACAAAGCACTTCTTTGGCTCCGCTGTTATCTGCTACATTTAAACGACTTTCCTGCTGAATCATATTTTTCGCTTTTATCTGGCCCCTGTTTGCTATTTGCGTACAGGTAATTTTATAAATAATTTTCTATGCTTACTGATAACCCGGTTATCTATAAGTTTTTACTTCGCTTTTTCTACAATTTCTACCAGTCTCCAACGCTTTGTTTTGCTCAATGGCCTGGTTTCCATGATACGTACGATATCACCCGGAGTACATTCCTCCTTTTCATCATGTGCATGAAACTTTGTTGTCTTCTTTACAAATTTTCCATACATAGGGTGTTTTACTTTTCTTTCAACAGCTACTGTAATGGTTTTATTCATTTTATTGCTGCTGACAACCCCAATTCTTGATTTGCGCAAATTTCTTTCCGTCATTGTTTTATTTTTAAATGCCAAGTGCTCTTTTTCTAATTACTGTTTGAATGCGAGAGATATCTCTTCTGAGATTACGAATACTCATCGGATTCTCCAGTGGAGAAATAGCATGAGCAAATTCTAATTTTTTTAATCTCAGTTTATCCTCAGAAAGCCTGGCTTTCAGATCCTGATCATTTAAGTCAGCCAGGTTTTGATTAAATCCTTTACTATTTTTTGCCATTATTATTTGTTTTAATGATTGAGAATTGCTTTTTAATATTAAGATTGCAAATCTCTTCTTATAATAAATTTGGTTTTAATAGGCAATTTTTGTGCTGCGAGCCCCATAGCTTCTTTTGCGGTAGCCTCACTTACGCCATCACATTCAAAAAGAATACGACCGGATTCTACTACAGCAGCCCAATGGTCCGGGTTTCCTTTTCCTTTTCCCATCCTTACTTCTGCCGGCTTACGGGAAATGGGTTTATCGGGGAAAATACGAATCCATACATTTCCTTCTCTTTTCATGGCACGGGTCATTGCCTGGCGGGCCGCTTCTATCTGGCGATTATTGAGCCATATAGGTTCCATTGCTTTAAGGGCAAATGAGCCGAATGAAATCATGGAACCGCGTTTAGCCACTTCACGTATCCTTCCTTTCTGTGCTTTTCTGTGCTTTGATCTTTTTGGCTGTAACATTTTATAAATTTTACCTTATCTCTATTACGAGTAATTATTGTTTTAAAAATTATCTTCTTGGCCCACGGCTTCCACCTCCTCTTCTATCGCCACCTCTGTCACGATCTGAACGTTCACGATGTTCACTTCTTCCCATTTCCCTTCGATCGCCGCCATCATTTTTACCACCTACAAAATTTGGGTTTAATTCTCTTTTTCCTAATACTTCACCTTTACAAATCCATACTTTAATACCGATTTTTCCATAAACTGTTTGGGCAAATACGTTGGCATAATCTATATCCATCCGGAATGTATGCAGCGGAATCCGTCCTTGTTTAAATTCTTCGCTACGGGCTATTTCTGAACCACCAAGACGGCCACTTACTTTCACTTTAATTCCTTCTGCACCCATCCGTAATGAAGATGCAATAGACATTTTAATAGCTCGTTTAAAATTAATCCGGTTTTCAATTTGCCGGGCTATAGTATCTCCAACGATGGTTGCATCTAATTCAGGCCTCCTGATTTCTAAAATATTTATTTGCACATCATCTTTGTGCGTAAGGTTTTTCAATTCTTCTTTAATGCGATCCACTTCTCCGCCACCTTTACCGATAATGATTCCCGGCTTGGAGGTATGAATGGTAATAATCAATTTTCCGAGTGTTCGTTCTATGACAATTCTCGCAATACCTCCTTTACTGATACGTGCATTGAGATAAGTACGGATTTTATCATCTTCTATCAGGCGTACCGGGTAATTCTTTTTATTGGCATACCAGTTACTTTCCCATCCCCTGATTATTCCGATCCTGTTTCCTATTGGATTTGCTTTTTGACCCATACAGTTTATAAATTATTTCGATTGATTATTAGTTTTTGAATCTACGACCAAGGTTACATGGTTACTGCGTTTGCGAATTCGGTATCCACGGCCTTGTGGTGCAGGGCGCATACGACGCAATGTTCTGCCTCCATCTACAAAAATCGTTTTGACGATCAAAGATGCATCTGCGGCACTTTGGCCTTCATTTTTTTGTTCCCAATTATTGATGGCGCTTTTCAGTAATTTAGCAAGCGGAACACCATTGTGTTGTGGATGATGTTCAAGAATACTTAGCGCTTTTTCCACTTCCATACCCCTAATCACATCCGCAAGAAGCCTCATCTTCCTGGGACCGGTTGGATAATTATTTAATTTTGCTACTGCTTCCATTTTATTCTTGGTTTTATTGATTTCAAGTCCTTTAAACGGACTTTACCTTCAATCATTAATTTTATTTTTTCTGCCCTGAATGGCTTCTGAAATTTCTTGTTGGTGCAAATTCACCTAATTTATGTCCCACCATAAATTCTGTAACATATACAGGAATAAATTTATTACCATTATGAACAGCGAATGTATGGCCCACAAAATCGGGTGTAATTGTAGAGCGCCTGCTCCATGTTTTAATCACAGATTTTTTGTTTTTCCCATCATTTATAGAAAGCACTTTTGATTCCAGTTTTACATCTACAAAAGGACCTTTTTTAATTGAACGACCCATATTTAATTATAATTTTTAGTATTGCTGAAATGACAGCTTTGCTTTTTATTTTGATAATTTTTTTCCGTCCCTGCGTTGGATAATCATCTTGTCGCTTCCTTTTCCGCGTGTCCTGGTTTTTTCACCCTTCGCATATTTACCTGTTCTGGATCTTGGATGGCCTCCGGAAGCTCTTCCTTCACCACCTCCCATGGGATGATCCACCGGATTCATGGCTACACCTCTTACTCGTGGGCGAACACCTTTCCACCTGTTTCGTCCGGCTTTTCCCGCTGTTTCGAGGCTATGGTCGCTATTAGAAACAATACCTACTGTAGCTACACAATTAATTAAAATACGTCTTAACTCGCCGGAGGGCATTTTGATTATTCCGTAATGATCTTCTTTATTCGTTAATTGAGCAGATGCACCGGCGCTTCTCACTAATTTACCTCCCTGGCCCGGTTGCATTTCAATATTGTGAATTGTGGTACCCAGTGGCATATTTTTTATAGGAAGGGCATTACCTATTTCAGGGGCCACATTATTTCCGGAAATTATTTTTGTGCCTACCTGTAAACCTTGAGGTGCAATAATATATCTTCTTTCGCCATCTGTATATTCAACCAAAGCAATAAAAGAAGTACGGTTAGGATCATACTCAATAGTCAATACACTTGCTTCAATATCTTGCTTGTTGCGTTTGAAATCAATGATACGATAGTGTTTCCTGTGTCCACCACCTTTATAACGCATGCTTCTGCGGCCATCTGAATTCCGGCCTGCCTTGCTGTGCTTTTTTTCCAGTAATTTCTTTTCAGGTTCGCTGGTAGTGACTTCGGCAAATGCATTACCTATTCGCCACCTGGTACCTGCAGTAATTGATTTAAATTTTTTAAGTGCCATCTTTTTTCTTTTTAGGCGCAATTTTCAGCTGCGCCGGCTATTATTTAAATATTTGCATATAAATCAATGGTATCTCCTTTTGCAAGTGTAACCACTGCTTTTTTATAAGAAGGTTTTCTGCCTTGAATATATCCTGCTTTTGTGAACCGTGATTTTGATTTTGCCGGGACTACTACAGTATGTACATCAGAAACCGAAATACCATAAAATTCTTCTACTGCCTTTTTAATTTCCAGTTTATTAGCACGCGCGCTAACCTTAAAAGTGTATTTACCTAATTTTTCCTGTTGGGCATTAGCCTTTTCAGTAAGAACCGGTTTTATAAGAACATCGTGCAGATTCATTGTTTTTAATTTGAATTTTTTAATTTTTGATCTCTTAAGCTTCTTCAGTCACTACATTTTCTTCCTCTATAAAAATTTTAGCGGCATTTTCCAAAATCACTAATGTATCCGCATTTAATATTTCATACGTATTCATGTCTGATAGTTGTGTACTTGCCACATTTGGAATATTTCTACAACTCAGATACAAATTATCATCATAATCCGGGAGAATAATTAATACTTTTTTATCTGCAATGCCTAGGCTATTCATTACTTCAATAAGGTTTTTGGTTTTGGGAGCCTCAAAACTGAAGTCTTCTAATAAAACGATGGCGTTTTCCTGAGCCTTATAAGTAAGGGCGCTCATTTTAGCGAGGTCTTTTACTTTTTTATTCAGTTTCAACTCATAAGCGTGTGGTTTTGGTCCGAAAATAGTACCGCCACCTTTATATAAAGGGTTGCGGATATTTCCTTTACGTGATCCGCCGGTTCCTTTTTGCTTGTGTAATTTGCGACTGGCACCTTTTACTTCCGCCCTTGTTTTTACTTTATGATTACCCTGGCGCTGAGCAGCCTGGTATTGTTTTACAGCAAGATAAATAACATGATCATTCGGCTCAATACCAAAAATCTCGTCCGGCAAGTCAATAGATCTACCGGTTTTATTTCCTTTATTATTTAAAACGTCTAATTGCATTGTTTACTATTAATGTTATTTCTGAATATAAACGATAGAACCATAATGTCCCGGAACAGAACCGCTGATAAGAATATAATTTTTTTCAGGAAATATTTTTACCACTTTAAGGCCTTTCATTTTTACCCTGTCATTTCCCATACGGCCGGCCATACGCATACCTTTAAAAACTCTTGACGGATATGAAGAACCACCAACAGATCCAGGAGCACGGGAGCGGTCGTGTTGTCCATGAGAGGCTTCACCTACTCCATGAAAACCATGGCGCTTCACTACGCCCTGAAAGCCTTTTCCTTTGGAAGTTCCAACCACATCTACCAACTCTCCTTCAGAAAAAATGTCAACGGAAATGGTTTCTCCGGCATTTTTTTCCTGGAAATATTCCCTGAATTCTTTTACAAACTTTTTAGGTGAAGTAGCGCTTTTTGAATAATGGCCAATTTCTGCCTGGGTGGCATGTTTTTCTTTCTTGTCGGCAAATGCTAATTGTAATGCATTGTACCCGTCGGTTTCTTTATTCTTAACCTGTGTTACTGTACATGGGCCGGCTTCTATAATCGTACAGGCTGTTTGTTTCCCATCCTGCATAAAGATGCTCGTCATCCCAATTTTTTTACCAATGATTCCTTTCATTGTTTTAGCGGTTTTTGCCCCGCTTGGTTATGGAGACTTCCATTAAAATGGAATCCATCTCCTGTTTGCCACCGACCTTTTCTTTTTTATTCTCTTTATGAGAATGGGAAGTACCGGTAGTAAACAAACCACGAAGGGCCTGTTTATATGTTATTCTTTATCTTACAGATAAAGTATTTTTCTAAATGATCAGCGCTCTTTTCTTCCGTCATCCGGAATTGAGAGGTGATACCTGTTTATAAGATCTTTCCTTTCAGCATCCATGCTGAAAGATATTTATGCTTTTATTTCTACTTCCACACCGGAGGGTAAATCCAGTTTGCTCAAAGCATCTACAGTGCGTGAAGAAGAAGTATATATATCCAATAATCTTTTATGCGTACAGAGTTGAAATTGCTCACGGCTTTTTTTATTGACGTGAGGTGATCTTAACACGGTAAAAATCTTCCTGTGTGTAGGCAATGGTATTGGTCCGGTAACCACAGCGCCGGTAGTTCTTACTGTTTTTACGATCTTTTCAGCAGATTTATCTACCAGGTTATGATCGTATGATTGTAATTTTATTCTGATTCTCTGAGACATAGCATAAACCCAAATTTTATATTTGGGAGCGCAAAGGTAAGGGGTTCTGGTATAATGGACAATAAAATAACTAATATTTTTTTTAAAAAAATTAAAATGAGGTTTTTTAGATCTTTTATTCTAGTGTTTTGGAAATGAAGAACTTTTTGGTTCATTTTAATAATTCTCAAAAAATTGAAATGTGGAGCGGATTCTCAATCCTGAATCTTTCAACATTGATCTTTATAGGGCATATATAAAAATCTGTCAGAGCAGTTGATCATAGAAAATTTACCATCGAATAATGCAAAATAGTTACTGATGGTTTTCTTTGGCAAAAGTATTGTGGGTATAAACTCCCTGTTTTTCTATTCATGAAAATTCAACCCCATTTTTAAATACTATAAATATATTTCCAATATTTATGAATTTATTCCAAAATATACCTATTTTCAATTCCTAAAACTAAATAACATGAAAACTAGATTACCAAAACGCTTAATGATTACGTGCCTAATCATTTCGCCTTTTTTCGTTATGGCACAAAAGCAATTCAGCTCTTCTCCCTTACCAGTAAAGAAGGTTCTTAATTTCAAAGCTGCCAGTTTAAAACAAGTAGCAAATGTTTCAACAGAAGATGTAGGTACAAACCCATTGGTATTGAACAAAATTAATCTGATGAAAAATCTGTCAAAAAGTTTCTTTACTTCACCTTTATTGCCAAAGAGTAAAACTTCAGGCAATGTAAAAGATTTGCCTATTGCCAATTCTTTTGCAAATAATGGTAGTGATGACAAGATAGCCAAAAGCCCTAAACCATTACTCTCCTTCCAAGGTTCAAAAGAGAATAAGAGTAAAATTTATCCTCCTGATCCAAGTGGAGCCGTAGGGCCAAGTTATGTAATGCACACCAATAATCAGGAATATGTTATTTCAGACAAAACCGGCACAAATGTATTAACCTTACCCGTTGATTCTTTCTGGAATGGATATGCCGGTAGTGTATATGCCATTGGTTATCCGCATGTAGAATATGATGCTCAATTGAGCCATTTCTATATTTCTACACTTGGCGTTACTACAACTGGTGATTATTCTCTCATGTTTGGAGCTTCCGTTACAAATGATCCCACCGGTAACTGGAATTTATATGCATTGAGTTTAGGTTCTGAGTTTATTCAGGATGCTCCTCAAATGGGTTATAGTAAACGATGGTTCACCATGTCCACTATGCAATATGATACCGCCACTTTTAATTTCAACTCTTCCGGAGTATATTTGATGAGTGTTGCCCAAATGGCAAATGGAACTTTATCAAGTGTGTATTCATTAGATGATAATAACTTCTTTTCAATAAGCCCTGTGGAAACCCAGGATCTTAATATCAACAATCATTACCTTGTTACAAATATTGGCAGTTCTGTGGATACAGGTTATTTATATGTGGCATATATTGGTGGATCTCTTATTGCTCCAACTTATAATTATGTCAATTATGTAACGAAAGCCAGCCCATGGAGTACGACTCCGGTTTATGGTTCACAAAACGGAACTTCAGATCAAATTTATCTTGGTAATACAAAATTAAGAGGCGCTGTTTACAAAAATGGTCACATTTTTACAAGTCATACCGTATACTTACCAGCAACTACACCTACCAGAGCCGCAGCTCAATATTGGGACTTTACAGTAAGTTCATTAGCCGTAAATCAATTGGGAAGAGTGGAGGATAATAATAATGTAAATATGTATGGATTCCCCAGCCTGGCTGTTAATGCAAATAATGATATTTTACTTAGCTATAATGTATTTTCTGCAACTACTTATCCGAGTGCCGCCTATTCTTATCGCAATGGAGCTGATGCAGCCAACAGCCAACGTAAATCCAATACTTACAAAAAAGGAAGAGCTACCTATTTTGAAGGGGGAAATGCCGGTCTCACTTATTATTGGGGAAGCTATACCTCTACAAGTGTAGATCCTTCTGATGCCAGTTTCTGGACTGTTCAAGAATATGCCGAGAAACCTGTAAATAAATGGGGTACATGGTGGGCTCATGTTGATGATGTGGCTTTCGCACCGGAAAATACAGGTACTAAAGATGAGACAGCCTCCGTTATTAATATTTCACCAAACCCGGCTAAAGGGCTTGCAAATATTTCATGGAATGAAGATAATGCTGCATCCATTAAAATTCAAATATGCAATGCACAAGGCTTGGTGTTAATTACTCAACAAGTTCAGGGACAAGAAGGTATGAATACTCTACAATTGAACATTAGTCATCTCGTTACGGGATATTATTCTGTTATGATATATAATGGAAAAGACGTGAAAAAATCACAATTAATGGTTAGATAATATTCCAATATTTCTCAAAAAGGCTGTCTCATTTGACAGCCTTTTTTTTATTTTTAAACTATTATTTTACTCGTGGAAATATTAATGTTATCAGTTAATTCCGCCATCTTCCACTTACATAAGGGTTTCCCTTTATAAAAAAACGATACGGAAGCAAAGCGTCTTCACCTGCATAAGATACTCCAATCCGCGGGGATATACCGATTAAACTATTTTTTATCTTGAACCCATCATCATAAATATACATTTCTTCCGAATTCAAAATATGCCCATTATACCCGGTATGAATTCCCAATGATTTACACACATTTCCAGGGCCTCTGCTGATAGTAGGATCACTCTTATTTTTCCCTGTACGTAAAGACATAGTTTCAATTCCTAGAAGCGGTTCTCCGCCACGAATAAGTATCACATGCGGTATGTTTTCCACATTTGTAACAATATTGAACATCTGGTGAATGCCATAGCATAAATAGATGTAGGCTCTACCTCCATTTTCATACATGATTTGAGTCCTTTTTGTTTTACGACTGTTGAAAGCATGTGAGGCTTTATCTGTAATACCATTATAAGCTTCTGATTCTACAATACGCAATACCGTTAAGTGCCCTTCAAAATGAGTAGCCAAGCACTTGCCTAATAATTTTTTAGCAATGAAGGTGACTTGTGGCTGAGTAAAAAATGAAACCGGTAATATTCTTCTTGTCATAAAAAGGGCGAACTTTACACACTCATTAATTCTTAAAAAAACAGCTTGTTTAAAGAAATTATTACTGCCATACAAAGTTATATAAGGGCTCATCGATTTATCGTAAAAAATAAATTATGGAAATGGATATGGATCCCCGGAATAATTTATTGCATTCTTTTTATCGTTTCTATGTATTTTTTTGGAAAAACCGCAAATGCATTCATTGATTGGATTATGACTGTTACAGGTATTACCAAATGGTTAGATGAAACCCGAAGTGGCATTTTTGGTTTCCTGGTTACTTTATCCGGTATTGTACTCTGGATCATTCAAATGCTTTTTTATTTCTCTTTATTTAAATATATATGGCTTATCGTAGGATCTCCTGTATTCGCCTACTTAAGTGAGAAAACGGATACTATCCTTCATGGAAAAACGGATTCTTTTAACAAAGCAAAATGGCTAAAAGATATTTTACGCGGCATATCCATTGCCCTTAGAAATGCACTTTGGCAAACGGTTTACCTCATCGGTATTTTTCTTTTGTCTTTAATACCGGTGGCTGGTATTTTTACCATTTTACTTGCATTGCTTGTAGAATGTTATTATTATGGGTTCAGTATGCTGGACTATACCTGTGAAAGAAAAAATTGGAGTGCCTCCAAAAGTGTAGACTATATCGCAAATCATAAAGGTCTCGCAATAGGAAATGGCCTTATCTTTTATTTAATGCAGTTAGTCCCTGTATTAGGTTGGGTACTTGCGCCCTCTTATGCGGTGGTTGCTGCAACGCTTAGTATGCAATCCGATCAAAAAAAATTAGCTACAATCTGATGACACAAAAAAACCAGGCCACTGTATATTTGATTCCTACTGTATTAAGCCATGATGAGAAAGCTTTAGATACCATTCCTGTATATATTGTTGAGGCAATTAAAAAGTGCCAAATATTTTTTACGGAACAGGAAAAAACTGCACGACGTTTTTTTAAGAAGTTATGGAAAGAAATGACGATTGATGAATACACCTGGTATGCTGTACATCATCTTGATGACCGCGTAAGAGCCGCTTTTACACAACATATTTTAAATGGAGAGACGATTGGCATAATTAGTGAGGCCGGTTGTCCCGGGATAGCAGATCCGGGTCAGGAATTATTAGTTATTGCCCATGCACATACGGCAAAGATCATTCCGCTGGTAGGGCCGAGTTCCATATTGTTAGCACTTATGGCAAGTGGATTAAATGGACAAAATTTTAGATTCAATGGCTACTTACCCATTGAATCTACTTTAAGAAAAAGAAAAATAAAAGAGTTGGAAAAAGTTTCTAATAAAGAAAATTCCACACAAATACTGATTGAAACCCCTTATCGCAATAATGCCCTTTTAGCAGATATTCTTTCAACCTGTGAATCCGAAACATTTCTATGTATTGGCGTCGATCTTACTGGAGAAAAGGAAATGATTCAAACCAAAAAAATAAAAGACTGGAAAAAATCACACCTTATTTTAGAAAAGATACCTGCTATTTTTTTAATACTGAAACCTTCATGAAACGGTTAGTTGGGACTTAGTATTGAAGGGTTTTGCGGAGACCGGACTTCATAAACACTATCCACCACATATTTTTGCATCCCTCTCCAGGGTAATGCGCCAAAATATTCTTTATAATGTAATTCCACTTCGCGGCCTGCATTATTTAATAATGTCTTAGCTACATTTTCATTTACAACACTAAAATCAAATTCATTACTCTGGATATTTTGTTTAAAGCCACTCTGAATTACTTTTCCTTCATAAGTTTTAAAAACATATCCTTTTTTCATAAAATAGTTTAGTACACCGGCTTTTGTTCCGGTACCAAAGACCCAGTAATACCTGAAATAAAAAAACAATCCCAAAAAAATGAGGAGCGAAAAACTGAGGATCCGGAAAAATTTCTTTTTTTTCATTTACAAACCATATTTATCTACAAGATAAATCAATCCGGCCATATTGATAGCGCCCAATTTTAATTCCCGCATATTTACATTTTCAAATACATCTCCTGCTGCATGATGAAGATCGAAATAACGTTGGCTGTCCGGTGAAAGGCTGGATAAAGGAGTTCCATATTTATCTCCTAAAGGTTCAATATCTTCTCCACCGCCATATCTGGAAAAATGATCCGCACCATAGGGTTCAAATAAATGTTTCCAGCTATTAATTTTATCCCATGCTTGTTGACTTACGGTGAATCCAAATCCACGTGGAGTAAAGCCTCCAGCATCACTTTCCAGAGCAAATAGGTGTTTTTCATTTTCCCTGAGCGCTTCACTCGCATATTTTTCTGCGCCTCTTGAGCCATTTTCTTCATTAGCAAATAAAACAAATTGAATGGTATGTTTTGGCTGATATCCTAAAGCTTTGAATGCCCGAAGAATTTCAATAGTTTGTACTACCCCAGCGCCATCATCTTGTGCTCCTTCATTGACATCCCAGCTATCCAGATGCCCGCCTACCGTGATGACTTCATTGGGGAACTCTGTTCCTGTTAATATACCAATGACATTATGCCCGGTTGCATCGGGTAACATCATGGCATGGGTGACTAATTTCGCCTGGATCGAAATCCCTTTTGCAAAAAGAGAATCCAATTTTGCCACATCCCATAATCCGATACAGGCAGCCGGTATTTTAGGGAGGCCTTCTGTATAAGCCAAGGTCCCGGTATGAGCATTGTTATCCGTAGAGTTCGTCATAGACCGGACGATTACAGCAAGAGCGCCATATTTTGCAGCACGGCTTGCCCCTTGTGTTCTGTATCTTACATTCATGCCATAAGCCATAAATGTCTGAATAAATTCATCCTGAAATGGGCAGTTATAAAAAACAATTTTTCCTTTTACTTCATCTTTTCTTTGTTCTAATTCTTCAAAGGAGTTCACTTTTATTAAGGGGGCGGTAATTCCGGAAGGCCCTGTACCCACAGAGTTTCCGATTGCCACCATACTAAGCTTATCGGTCATTATCTTTCCATTTATTTGATAAGTGACAGAAGCCATATCTCCCGTTCCACGAACCCAATGCGGTACCTTACACTCCTGCAGAATGACTTTATCAGCTCCGGCTTTTTTCAATACCCCTTCACCCCATTTCTCCGCCAACAGCATTTGTGGCGATCCGGCTAGTCGACCACCAATATCTTTGGTAAGTTCAAATAAATTTTTATCTGCGGCCTTACTCTTCAGAACATTATCAGAAATCATTTTAAAAAATGCCGAATCACTCACCCCTTGCTGATACATAGGCTGGCAATAAGATAATACTGGTGAAATGAGAAAGACTAAGAAAAACTTTTTCATAAAATGGATTAACTAAATGGAATAAAATAAAATCGTTATATCGTAAAGTTAAAAACAAAAAAAGTACTTTTAACACAAAGGTGATGAATGGTTGATGCGGATTACGAAAATGATTGTTTCTTTGTTTAAATTTTTTTCATGCGAATAGGAATTGTTTGTTATCCTACGTTTGGCGGAAGCGGCGTATTGGCAACGGAACTGGGAAAAGCGCTTGCCGATAAAGGTCATAGTGTACATTTCATTACTTACCAACAACCTGTACGCTTAAATATTTTCAATGCAAATATTTATTACCATGAAGTACGCGTACCCACCTATCCTCTCTTTGATTATCCACCTTATGAAGTAGCCCTTGCCAGTACCATGGTTGATGTGATTAATAATCATGGTCTGGACCTTTTGCATGTTCATTATGCAATACCCCATGCTTCTGCAGCTTATATGGCAAAAAAAATTGTCGAAAAAAATGGCCTGAATATTCCATTTATCACTACACTACACGGTACAGATATTACCCTTGTAGGAAAGGATAAAACCTATGCGCCGGTCGTTACTTTTTCCATCAATGAAAGTGATGCCATTACAGCTGTTTCAAAAAATTTGCGTGATGAGACGTACCGTTTTTTCAACATCAATAAAGAGATAGAAGTCATATACAATTTTGTGGATGTTTCCAGGTTTAATAAAAAACCCATTGATGCTTTTCACAAAGTTATAGCGCCGAAAGGCGAAAAAATCCTGGCGCATGCCTCAAATTTTCGTAAAGTTAAAAGAGTGCAAGATGTCATGCAGGTATTTGCAAAGGTCAATACTAAAACACCTTCCAAACTTCTTATGATTGGCGATGGCCCGGAAAGGCCTACGATAGAAGAAATGGCAAAGGATCTTGGATTACATGATGAAGTACGGTTTTTAGGAAAACAGGAACAAATAGAAGAAATCCTATTGGTTTCTGACTTATTCCTGCTGACTTCTGATTATGAAAGTTTTGGACTTGCAGCATTGGAAGCTATGGCTGCCCATACGCCTGTTATCAGTACCAATGCCGGTGGATTACCGGAAATAAACATTCATGGTAAAACCGGTTTTTGTGCACCTGTAGGTGATATTAAAACGATGAGTGATTATGCACTAGAACTCCTTCTAAATGATGAGAAATTAAAACAGTTTCAGGATCATGCTTTTGCCCAGGCTCAACGTTTTGATATATCAAAAATAGTCCCTCAATATGAAAAGCTTTATGGCCGTTTTTGTAAAATGGACTGTAAAAAAATCTAATCTCTCATTCATTTTTTTTCGGATACCTCTTGTCTTATCAAAAGTCATTTCACTTTGATATTTCATTCCAACAAATAAAAAAATCTGCCCCTTGAGGGGGCAGATTTTATCTGGTTTGAAAAATATTTTAGCGAGTTACTACAAATCTTGTACGATTGATAACCTGGTTTTCTTGTTCCAATACAATCATATATGTGCCGGAAGCAAGTTTACCTAAACTATTTAAAGTGTAGTTATGACTTCCTGCTGATTGACGTCCAAGATCAATGTTTTGTAAAACCTGACCATTCATATTCAAAACTTTCACCTGGATATTTCCATCTTTTACAATATGGTAAGCCAGATTAGCAAATGTGCTGGTTACAGGATTCGGGCTAACTAAAATGGTGTTTGTAGTTTCTTCTTTTGGAGAAGAGAAGCCACTGAATGATCCACCACTGATATTTACGGTATAATCTTCTACTTCGCCATAAGTTAATATAGCACATGGGTTCGTTGAATATCCGCCATAACTCATTTGCACACGCATACGTGTTGCTCCATTACTTGCAGAAGCAGGTACAGTAAATGTTTTTGATGTTAATGTTTTCCCGGTAGTTGTAAAGCTTGCCGCCGTTTCATTCGCATCATTAAAATCTCCATCATGATTATAATCTATGTAAACAGTCCAATATTCCATATATGTACTGCCATGGAAGCCTGGTTTTCCTTTGAATGTATAAGTATTACCGGCCACTAAATTGGTTGATAATGAAGTATAGTCAGCATAACCTCCATTATCGCCACTTACATTGGAAATAGAACCTAATATAATCTTCTGGATATATTCAAAGGCTGTATAACCCGAACTTGTACAATAGGTACCACCTGTACAACCGGTAGTTTGGAATGTTGCTGCACTACTATAAGCGCTACTTCCACTACTGCAAACGCTTTGCACCTGGAACTGGTAATTTGTACAAGAAGTTAATCCTGACAGATTATAAGATGTTCCGGAAATACCGCTAACCGTTGTCCATGAACCGGCAGAAGTGTTCTTCCACTGAAGATTATAACTAACTGCACCTGTATTACTCCATGACAAGGTAGCACTAGAAGAAGTCAATGCAGATGAAGATAAGCTGGAAGGAATATTGCAGGATCCTCCGCCACCGCCGGCTGTACCGATTCCCACTGCATACCAAGCATTTTCCACCTGAGTAACTTCATTGGAGCCGGAGCCATATAAATCAGTAGCAGCATTGATGCATGCTGTCCTCCAGTCAGCATATTTAGAATTTGAAGAGAGGTACACTGTTTGAGAACGATAGATTATTTGATCTGCTTTAGATAGACCTATCCCTGAAACACTATAAGAATCTCCTTTATCATTGGTTCCACTGCCGCCTGTAACTAATAAATAAAACATAAAATTACCAACGCCGCTATTTGTATGTACACCTCCATTATCCCCTGAACCGGAATACCATTTTGTTCCTTTATAAGTGTCTGGTTGACCCTGGGCATTCGGATTACTCATATCACGAATGATCCAGTTCATATCATTACTCAATAACCAGTTAATATCACTTGGCTTAGCCCAAAACTGTACTGACTTACCCATAATATCACTCAAGCTTTCATTCATAGCGCCTGATTCATTGCTATAATTTAAACCACAAGTATATTGGGTTACACCATGAGTAAGTTCATGGCCGGTAACATCAATTCCTGTTACACCATTGGTACTTCCACTTCTTGTACCATAATGCATAGAACTTCCGTCCCAATACGCATTATCGGTGGTGCCACTTTGGTTTACATAACTGGTAAGTGCATATCCATTACCATCTACACTATTCCGGTTAAAATTTACTTTATAAAAATCATAAGTCATTTCCACACCCCAATGTGCATCCATAGCATTACGATCTTTTCCACTAAGACTCCAGTTTGAGGAAGAGCTTGTATAATCAGGATTTCCACCAACATCTCCTTTTTTGGTTATAATACCATTACCACGGGAATAATCTCTTAAGCGATAGCTGCCATTATAGGAATCACTATGAATTGTTTGAGTTCCGCTATATAAAGTATTTGCCGTGCCTGTTACGTCAGATGTATGGATTTCATCTTTTTGACCTAATACCTGGCCGGATTGAGCATCAATAAAATAATATGCGCGGCTCAGAGGTTGCATAGCATATACATCTACTTTATAAGCTAACCTCATTTCCCTTGGGCTTAAGATATCTCCGGGATTATACCATACCAGTGATGCCTTGGGTTGATAGGAGGCATTTGAGTTACCGGTTTCATCTTTAATACGTTGTTCCATTTGGGGGTCTTGCCACATATATTTAGCTGCATGAACATAGTTTACGGCAGCATCAACTGCCTGTTTAGCTGAAAGTTTTGAAAAAGAACGTTGTTGCATCAGGGGATCGAAATCTGTTACAATTGAACCACCGGCACTTATTATTTTTCCGGCCTTTATATGTGTTATATACATTGAATTTTCTATAGGAATATTCATGTATGTTTGACTATACCTGTAATGGGTATAACCAAGACGATCGGTCTCGGTTCTTTCTAAAACAAGATCAGAATTTTGATCAAGCCTGAAAAAGGATGCGGCTGATTTAGCATTAAAGGATATTTGTTGCGCAGGTGCCAGGGCTGTATATTGCCGGGAGACCCCTTTTTCGCCTGTAATTACCTGACGAAAATTATTTTGTGAAAAGCCTTGCGTTGCAAGAGCCAGCACAAATAGCGATAGGATTTGCTTTTTCATTTTTTTGATTGATGATTGTTTTGATGAATAAAAAATTTTTATACTTATTCTATTTTGATTGATAAAGAGGATTACATCCAAAATGGTATGGCATAATGAATGGGTTTTGTCATAAAAATTTCAGAATAATTATTCATGTCCAAAGTACTCTTAAGACGTGTATCTGAATTAAAAAGTAGAAACAATTCTCAGTTATTATTTCTAAGAAAAAATGGCATTCGCACTTAAATCACTGAGGTTGAGGGGTTCGTTTCGGCATGAAATTATTAAAGAAAAAGATTAGCAGCCAAAAAATGATCGTCTTTTTTGCCTTAAAATTTTTTAATATTCAGAAATAAAAGGTTTACGGGAGGCTAATACAATTTTATAAAAGATCACTGATTATTATAAAAATGAACTAATTCTATTAAGTCAGACTCTTTCTTAAACTTCGTTTTATTTTTCTGCATAAATGTTTCCATGACTGCTTGTTTATCGTTGAAAAGTGCCATGATATCATCTTTTGAAAGCTTTAGCTTGATCATTTTGTCATTCGGCATTAAAGCAAAATAATTTTCAGCAACATGGTAAGTCCTGGTCATCCTGTTACTAAAAGGTTCTTTATTATCCAGGAAATAACAGGAATAATATTTTAATAAAGTTATTTTTCCGCTATCCAACATTTCATAATATGTTGAGCCATCCAATGAATCAACAAATGGAAACCCGGATTTGAAAACTGTTTTTTCTTTTCCCTTATCATCCAGGAAAGCTATTCGGGGTAATATTTTATCGGGATATTTTTCCACCCCATTTTCATCTTTATATATAAAAACATGAAAAATTAAATTGAAGTATGATGGAATTGAAGGGATATAGCTCGTTTTGGATAAGTAAATATTTGCAGGTGTGAATGTTTTTGGTATGGTGAAATCTCCTTCAATAGTGATATCCGAACCCATTTTGAACCTGTCCGTCCCATAAATTGGATATCCCCCCACATAATCCTGAGCAGTGCCCTGACCATTTACCTGTATGGTAATAAAAAATATGGTCGGAATGTATATCAAAAGAAAGCGGAATTTCTTCATGTAATTGTATTTTATCTAATTAAATCTTTAAGGTGTAACAAATTTAGCTTTTTAAAATTAAATCTTGTTGTGCTGCTTTTCTTGAAGGCAACCATGCTGCCAGTACGGATATGAAAAAAACAGTAAAGCCAACCAGCCCAAAATCAGTTATCGAAATTTTTACCGGATAATAATCTATAATGAATGATCCTCCCTGTAAGCCAACCAGTTTAAAATGAACTTGCAGCCAGCAAATAATCAATGCAAGTATCATCCCGCCTATACCACCAAATAAGGCCAGCAAAAAACCTTCATTCAAAAAGATATTTTGTATTCTGTTATTAGAAGCACCCATAGCCTTCAATACGGAAATATCTTTTTGCTTTTCCAGCACGAGCATAGTTAATGCACCAATCATATTAAATGCGGCAACACCCAATATTAATGAGAGAATACCATAAATAACCCATTTTTCCATCTGCATAACGGAAAAGAGACTTTGATTTTGTTCATACCTGGTTTGTACTTTAAATGCATTGCCTAATAATTCCTGAAGTTTTTTTTGAACATCTTCCGGTTTTACTCCCTGTTTTAATGCGATCTCAAAGCCACTGTACTCATCCGGCTTTAGATCAAGCATATATTGCATAAAATCAAGATTGGTAAATGCGTATTTATCATCAAATTCCTGTTGCACCGAAAAAATGCCCGAAGTAAAAATGGTAGAAGAATGCATTGCATCCAGGCTTGAAAAATTATTGCTTTTTCTATTAGGTAAATAAACAACCATACCACCAAGTTTATTTTCCGGGTCAGCACCCACAGCATTGCTAATACCGGCTCCTGCAACCATATAAGGTGTTTCTATATTTCCAAGGTCAAAACTTCCTTCCAGAATATCTTTATTGATACCATTCACATTTGAATAAGCACTATCAATTCCTCGCAGGTAAACGATTGCTTGATAATCATCATTCACCAGCACTGCTTTCTCTTCTACAAAAAATGCACTACCACCGATCCCCTGGATACGATTGATTTGCTCTTTCTTATCCATAGGAATTTCTATAAATTTTCCCTTTTGTGGAAGAACCAGTATATCGGCATAAAAATCTCCATACATACTTTTTACCAAGCCTTCAAACCCATTGAAAACACTTAAAACGATGATCAATGCTGCGGTGCCAATACCTATTGCCAAAACACTGATCCAGGCAATAATATTAATTGCATTGGTAGATTTTTTTGATTTGAAATAGCGCCAGGCAAATAGTAAATTCATGTGCTAGAAAGAAAAATTTTTTATGGATGGCTATTTTTATTTTCCTCTTCTATTTTTTTAAAAAGCGCTTCCATTTTAAATACATGATCCAGGGTGTCATCTTCAAAATAATGTATGACCGGAATACGCCTGACCTGATGTTTGATTTTTTCAGCTAATATTTTTTTTATTTCCCAGGCCTGGCTTTCAATTTTTTTCAAAGCTGCATTGCTATCTTCCATTTTATAGAAACTCAGGTATATGCGTGCTTCCAATAAATCGGGTGTTACTTTCACGGAGGAAATGGATACCATTCCGCCTTCAATCATATTTAAACCTAAGCGGGTGAAAATTTCATTCAGATCCTGCAACAAAATGCCCGCAACCTGTCTTTGTCGTTTTCCTTCTTCCATTACTTTATCTTTTAATAGTTGTAAAATTAGTTACTTTGCCTCTCCTAATGGAGATAATTTATGAAGCAATATGCCCGCATTTTCAAGTATTTAACATCTTTTAAGCCATCTTTATTTTTATATATACTTTTCACATTGCTCTCAATTGCTTTTTCTATCATTTCGGTAGGGATGCTTATGCCTTTTCTTGACCTCATTTTTTCTACCGGCGAAAAAAATTCCTCTTTATTAAATCAAACTACAAACCCGATCATTTTATTTGTACGTGAACAACTTATTCATATCATCAATATGAATGGAAAAATTATGGCATTGGGTGTGATATGCATTATCATCATTATTGCCATATTCTTTAAAAACTTTTTTCTCTACCTTTCATATTATATACTCAACCCAATAAAAAACAGAATTTCTAATGCTTTCCGTATTGAAATGTATGATAAAATTCTTGAACTACCCATTGGTTACTTTACGGAAAAAAGAAAAGGTGACCTAATGAGCCGGCTTACCAATGACCTTGGTGAAGTGGAAAGTTCCATGATTGGCGCTATGGAAGGTTGGATTACTTATCCTTTAACGATACTTATCAATTTAATCATCCTCATTTCTCTGAGTTTTAAGCTTACCTTATTTGTTTTACTTTTTATCCCTGTAATGGGCTTCATTATTGGAAGAGTCACCAGAACCTTAAAAATACAATCGTCTGAGGTGGCAAAGAAATATGGAGAAACCGTTTCTATACTGGATGAAACCTTAAGTGGTTTGCGCGTCATTAAAGCATTTAATGTAGAAAATATACTTCGTAATAAATTTTTTAAAATCAATGAGCAACTGATAAGAGCTAAAAATAAAATAGGCTATAGCCGTGACCTGGCCTCTCCCATGAGTGAATTTTTGGGAGTGGCTATTTTTTGTGCCATCCTCTATTTTGGCGGAAGATTGGTTTTGGGGAATGGGCTGGGCCTGGAAGCTTCGGCATTCATCACATACCTGGCATTATTTTATAATATCATTAATCCTGCAAAGTCTTTATCCACTTCTTTTTCCAATATGCAAAAAGGTAGCGCTGCCATTCAAAGAATTGAAGAAATTTTAAAAGCTCCTGTCACTGTAAATGATAACCCGAATGGTCAACAATTAACGCATTTCAAGGAATCTATTGAATTTAAAAATGTATCTTTTTCTTATGAGCATTTTTCCATTTTAAAAAACATTAACCTGAAAATTGAAAAAGGAAAAACTATTGCTTTGGTAGGAAGCAGTGGTGCAGGAAAATCTACACTTGCCGATCTTATACCCCGTTTTCATGATGTTAGTAGTGGTGAATTATTGATTGATGGGGTGAATATAAAAGATTATTCATTGAAATCCGTACGTAGTCAAATGGGCATCGTTACACAGGAAGCTGTCTTGTTTAATGATAAGATTGCTGCCAATATTGCCCTGGGTAATGAAAAGGCCGATCTCCAGGAAATTATGCAGGCAGCACATATTGCCAATGCAGATGGTTTTATTAAATTGAAAGATCACGGCTATAATACGAATACCGGGGACCGGGGATCTAAACTGAGTGGTGGAGAAAAACAACGGGTAACAATAGCAAGAGCAGTTTTAAAAAATCCACCCATTTTAATCCTGGATGAAGCAACTTCAGCGCTGGATACCGAAAGTGAAAGACTGGTTCAAGATGCCATCAATAACCTGATGCAAGACAGGACTTCCATCGTTATAGCACATCGCCTGAGTACGGTAAGACATGCTGATGAAATTATTGTTTTACAAAAAGGGGAAATTGCAGAACGCGGTACCCATGAAACCCTTATGTCTCTGAACGGCTATTATAAAAAATTAGTGGACATGCAGGAGGTGCATTAAAACTTTTTATTTCTATTTATGGATATTGAAATGCTGCGGGAATATTGTTTATCCTTCGATCATGTAACCGAAGAATTTCCTTTTGGAAATAATACACTGGTTTTTAAAGTATTTGGCAAAATATTTCTGCTTACCGGATTAGATCATTCACCTATTCAATTCAATGCAAAAAGCCTGCCTGAAAAGGCTATTGAACTGCGCGAGCAATATGAATGCATTCAACCCGGCTACCATATGAATAAAAAACATTGGAATACAATTACAATAGATGGAGATCTTCCGCTTCTCCTCATCAAACAACTTATCCAGGATTCTTATAATCTGGTATATGCCTCTATTCCAAAATCCAAAAGAAAATAGTTACCAGCCCAATATATAAGCAAATATCAATGGCACGACAATGGTGGCATCACTTTCTACAATAAATTTTGGTGTATGGATATCTAATTTTCCCCAGGTAATTTTTTCGTTTGGCACTGCACCACTATAACTTCCATAAGAAGTAGTGCTATCACTTACCTGACAGAAATAACTCCAAAAAGGGACATCAGTCCATTCCAAGTCTTGGTACATCATGGGCACAACACAGATTGGAAAATCCCCTGCAATACCACCCCCAATCTGAAAAAAGCCAACTCCTTTCCCTCCTGAATGGGCGCGATACCATTCACTGAGCATGATCATATATTCTATCCCGGACTTCATGGTAGAGGTTTTCAATTCCCCTTTAATACAATATGAGGCAAAAATATTTCCCATCGTACTATCTTCCCAACCCGGAACAATAATGGGAATATTTTTTTGAGCAGCTGCCAGCATCCAGCTATGTGCCGGATCTACTTCATAGTATTCTGCTAAGACCCCGCTTAGCAACATTTTATACATAAATTCATGTGGGAAAAATCGTTCCCCTTTTGCTTCTGCATCTTTCCAAATATCAAAAATATGTTTTTGAATACGGCGAAAGGCTTCTTCTTCAGGAATGCAGGTGTCTGTAACCCTGTTATAATGATTTTCCAATAAATCCCATTCTTCCTGGGGGCTGAGATCACGGTAATTGGGAACTCTTTTATAATGCGAATGCGCAACCAGGTTCATGATATCTTCTTCCAGATTTGCCCCGGTACAGCTAATAATGTGTACTTTATCCTGGCGGATCATTTCTGCGAGCGAGATACCCAATTCTGCCGTACTCATGGCGCCGGCTAATGTGATCATCATTTTCCCATTGTCCAATAAATGAGACTCATATCCTTTGGCGGCATCTATCAAAGCTGCCGCATTAAAATGACGGTAGTGATGTGTAATAAACTTAGAAACCGGTCCTTTTTCCATACTCATTTTTTTCGGGTAAAGATACTTTTTTACAGGATATTATTACATTACATTATTACTTGAAAATTTTTGAATTCACTATCTAAATATTTATTCATCTATTTTTGCTAAAAAAATTTTGCATGCCTTCATTAAATAGAATGGTAGCTCCGGAAATAACTGATCCTATAGATTTTGATTTAACATTACAGCCTTATCAATCTTATACCCTGGACAATAATGTGCCCGTGTATTCTATTCATGCAGGCACTCAGGAAGTTGTACAAGTGGAATGGGTTTTTGATGCAGGCAATTGGCAGGAAGAAAAAAAGCTGGTTGCTGCAGCAACAAATTTTATGTTGAAAAACGGCACTTCGCAGTTGAACGCTTTTTCCATAAATCAGAAATTTGAATTTTATGGCGCCTTTTTATCTGTACAATGCCATATTGAAACTGCTTCTATTACACTGTTTTGTCTTCATAAATATGCAGCGCTTTTAATTCCTGTGGTGGCCGAAATTCTGACAAACAGTATTTTCCCGGAAGATGAATTAAAGACTTTTCGCCAAATACAAATTCAGAAATTAAAAGTCAATTTGGAGAAATGCGATTTTGTAGCCAATCGGATGATAGATGCTTATTTATATGGCGAAAATCATCCTTACGGATCCATGTCTGGCCTGGATGCTTATGAAGCGCTTATTCGTGAAGATTTACAAACTTTTTTTCATAGGTATTACTTAAATGGCCATTGCCAAATATTTGTTTCAGGCATTATCCCTAAAAGTATGGATCATCTCCTAAATCATTCTTTTGGTCAGTTGCCACTCAATCAACAAGAATTGCCCAAAAAAGAGCATTTCAAAAAAGCGGAGAAAGAAAAAAAACATCGAATTATCCAGGATGAAAAAGGGGTACAGGCTGCTATACGTATGGCAAGAAGCTTCCCCAATAAACATCACCCTGATTTTCCAAAAGCAACCGTATTAAACAATATATTGGGGGGCTTTTTTGGTTCGAGGCTCATGGCCAATATCCGTGAAGAAAAGGGTTACACTTACGGTATTTACAGCTATTTTAAAAATTATTTCGCGGAAAGTGAGTGGCTTATTTCTACGGAAGCAGGGCGCGAAGTGAGTGAAGCTACGATCATTGAAATACATAAGGAATTGGAAAAATTAAAACAAGAGCCTGTCGGTGAAGATGAATTATACCTTGTTCGGAATCAACTCATGGGTAGTTTATTAAGCCGTTTAGATGGTCCATTCGAAATCATGAGCCGTTGGAAAAATTATATTCTGAATGGGCTTGACATCCAATATTTTAATCAAAGTATTGAGGTGATTAAAACCATTTCTTCTCAAGAATTACAGGAATTGGCCAATAAATATTTTTCTGGTGACCCATTTTATGAATTAACCGTAATTTAGCCTATTATGGCATTTATAGGAAGAATATTAATATCTGCGGTTGCCGCAATCATTGCAGCCTATTTTTTGAATGGGGTACATATAGACAATAGTGTAACAGCCATTCTATTAGCATTAGTACTGTCTTTATTAAACAGTTTTGTAAAGCCGATCCTCATCATCCTTACCATACCCATTACCATTCTTACACTCGGTTTGTTCCTCCTGGTCTTAAATGTTTTAATGATAGAGTGGGCGGCAAAACTTATTCCCGGGTTTACAGTGGACTCCTGGTGGGCCGCCTTGTGGTTTAGCCTCTTATTATCCTTTGTTAATTCTTTACTTTTAAGCCTTACCGGTCATAAAAATAATACTGCATAAGAGTATTAGGCGAAGAGATTTCCATTATTTGTATTTCATGGTTCTTTTGTAATTTGCTGCTATTAATTTGATACCATTTCAAAAATGACCCTTTGATTTTGCATCGTCATATCCCATTTTTAAGAGCCGTATTGCTTTACACCATTTCAGCTTTTGGAGGACCGCAAGGACATTTTGGAATGATGCTTAAAACATTTGTATTACAACGAAAAGACCTCACTGAAAGTGAATTGATAGAATATAATGCCTTTTGCCAAATGCTCCCCGGCGCATCTTCTACTCAAACGCTTACTCTGATTGGATACAAGCGAGGTGGGCTGCCCCTGGCCCTTATAACTTTACTTATATGGATTTTGCCCGCTTGTATTTTGATGAGTTGTTTATCCTTTTTATTGATTTACCTGGATGAAAAGTCCATTGATGTGGGTATTTTCAAATTTGTTCAGCCAATGGCTATAGGTTTTGTGGCATTTTCAGCTTACAGAATTTCGAAGCATGCAATAAATAATACCATCACCCGCGTAATCCTTGTAGTGACGGCCATTCTTACCCTCTTTTTATTTAAGACGCCCTGGGGAATCCCTTCATTAATTGTTGCCGGTGGTATTGCCACAAATTTCAGTAGTAAAAGAATTCCGCAAAAAGGTACACCATCCAGAAAAATTAAATGGGGTAATTTATTGATTTTTATAGCTGTTTTTAGTTTAACGGGCTTTTTGAGTGAAAAGGCAAGAAAAGAAAATTGGCAAAACAGGGCGCCTTTTAATTTATTTGAAAATTTTTATCGCTTCGGCAGCCTCGTTTTCGGAGGTGGTGATGTATTAATGCCTATGATGTATACGCAATATGTAGAACATCCTAAAACAGAAAAGACTCAGGAAAAAAATCCAAATGCACTTTCCATGTCTAAAGAAGAATTTTTAACGGGTTACGGAATGGTGAGGGCCATTCCCGGCCCCGTATTTTCTATAGGCTCCTATGTAGGTGGAATGTTATTGAAAAAAAATGGTGGATATGATCAGGCATTGGGATGTGCCATAGGTGCTATAGCCATTTTTCTGCCAAGTGCATTATTAGTGTTATTCTTTTTCCCTGTTTGGCAAAACTTAAAAAAATATGCTGCAATTTATCGCTCTCTGGAAGGAATTAATGCCACAATAGTAGGTATTATGACAGGTTCTACCTTATACCTGATGAAGGCTATTTCTTTTGATTTAACCGATGTATCCGGTATTCCCTTAGTGAATATTGGAGTTATTGCCGGTACCTTTGCTTTACTGGCTTTTACAAAATTTCGTGCACCCTATATTGCATTTATTTGCCTTTTTCTTGGCTGGATCTTTTAAGAAAATTATGATTTATAATAGCCACTCATTTCAATTTCTTCCCGAACATTCTCGGGCAATAAATATCGAATGGATTTTTTTTCTTTTATGAATGCCCGTATTTCCGAAGCACTGATTTCTATAAGTGGGGCCTGGATGCAAAAATGTCTTGAATTTGGGGGTAATTCAACATCAAAACCTAGCCTTGGGTATATTATAAATTCATGATTATCAATTAGTTCTGTATAATTTTTCCACTTTGAAATATTTTGCCAACTATCTGCTCCCACTATAATTGAAAACCGGTAGTTGGGATATTTCTCATTGATATACGTCATCGTATCAATGGTAAAGGAAGGTTTTGGTAATTTAAATTCAATATCTTTTACTTTAAGATTGTGACTTCCTTCTATGGCTAATCTTACCAGGTGTAAGCGGTGATAATCATTTAAAAGTGTAGTTGTTTTTTTTAAAGGATTTTGAGGTGAAACAATGAGCCAGACTTCATCACAATCGGTTTGATTTGCTACATAACTTGCTACAATTAAATGACCGTGATGGACTGGATTAAATGAGCCAAAATATAAACCCACTTTCATGAATAAAATTTAAGGTATCACTTCTTCTTCCACAAAAATATGGTCTGCTTCATTGAGACGTAAGCTTAAAAAATAACCAGATACGGAAATGGATATCGGATCGCCAAGCGGCGCTACCTGGTCAATGGTAATAAACTCGCCGGGAATACATCCCATTTCCATTAATTTTAATAACAGTTCATCATCCTGGAATGAGTGTATTCGTACTTTTTTTCCTATGGCTATTTCAGATAATTTTTTCATGGATTAAGCAAAAGTAATTATTGTAATTTGTAATAAAATACGAATTTTGAATAACGCTTAATAATTTGACTAAAATTCAATTTTTTTCTACAAATTCTTTTCGTTTTCCTCATAAAAGAAAAGCCAGGGAATTGATTCTTTTCATTTTTAAAAATGAAAAGAAAACATTTCTTCATTTAAATTTCATCTTTTGTAGTGATGAGGAACTGTTGGTATTAAATCGAAAACATCTTGACCATAATGATTATACAGACATACTAACTTTTGATTTATCTGTAAATAATCATGAGATTATCAGTGAAATTTATATAAGTACTGATCGCGTGTGCGAAAATGCATTTATTTTTAATGTACCATTTCTACAGGAACTCTTTCGCGTCATTATCCACGGATCTTTGCATTTGTGTGGCTATGGAGATAAAAAGAAAAGTGAAATTTTAGTCATGCGACAAAAAGAAGCACGCTATTTACGTTTCATAGAAAAATAAAATCTCTATTGTTCCACGTGAAACTTTGCATTATTCTTTTATCACTCTGCCTTTCAAACGGGGTTTTTGCACAAATGTCCAGTGTGGTATTAAATGATCCCCCTTTAAAAATAAGCATACAAACTGATCAAAATATTATTGATTTTAATGAAAATCAACCTGGGTTTAACTTATTAAATCCAATGAGCCGGGAATTATATTACTGGACAAATTTTTGTCGTAGTCACCCAAAAATTTTCTGGGATAGTATCATTGCACCTATTTTATCAACTCAACCCGACCTTCAAGGCGACTATGCTGAAAGCTTAAAAAAAGAATTATTTTCTATAAAAAAACTACCTTATTTAAACTTAAATGCCCAATTAATTAAAATTGCACAGTCACATGCCAGTGATATTGGTTTAAAAAATGCAAAAATTAGTCATACATCAACGGACGGGAGAACCTTTGTAGACCGGTTTTCAACTACAGGGTTGAAAAATTGTGGTGGTGAAAATGTATCTTATGGAAATGAAGATCCCTTAATGGACATTATTATTTTATTGATTGACGCCAATTTGCCCTCACTGGGTCATAGAAAAGCTATTTTAAGTTCAAAATATACCCTAATAGGTTTAGGCGTGTCTTATATAGGCCAATCAAAAAACCTTTTTTCTGTACAAGATTTTGCATGCCCGCAATAAGCGTTTCACGTGGAACAATATTTTCATTCAAAAAAATAGCCCGGAGTTGTAAATTTGCAATCTTTAAGAAATCATGTTTGATCAATACGATATAATAGTAGCAGGTGCCGGGCATGCAGGATGTGAAGCTGCATCAGTAGCTGCAAAAATGGGTAGTAGGGTTTTGCTTATCACAATGAACTTACAAACTATTGCACAAATGAGTTGTAATCCTGCCATGGGAGGGATAGCAAAAGGTCAAATAGTTCGTGAAATAGATGCCATGGGGGGTTATAGTGGAATTGTTTCTGATAAGAGCATGATTCAGTTTCGAATGCTTAATAAAAGTAAAGGCCCAGCCATGTGGAGTCCACGTACTCAAAATGACCGTATGCTTTTTTCTACCTTATGGCGGGAAGTATTGGAAGAAAACCCAAATGTTGATTTTTACCAGGATATGGTAAATTCTATCCTTATTGAAAACAACAAGGCTTGTGGTGTAATAACTAATATGGGCCATAAAATAAAAGCCAAAGCCGTCATTATCACCAGTGGTACATTTTTAAATGGAGTCATTCATATTGGAGATAAAAATTTTAATGGAGGACGTGTTGCTGAAAAAGCATCGCATGGAATAACCGAACAATTGGTCTCCTTGGGATTTGAAAGTAGCCGGTTGAAAACCGGTACTCCGCCAAGGATAGATGGAAGAAGCCTGGATTATGCCAAAATGGAAATACAACAGGGCGATACAGAAATAAGTGGCTTTTCTTTTTTGCCCATAAAAAAAATAGCACCAGAAAAACAAAAATGTTGTCATATCACTTATACAAGTGATCATACACACGAAATCTTAAAAAAGGGCTTCGATCGGAGTCCTATGTTTACCGGCAAAATTGAAGGCACAGGGCCCAGGTATTGCCCAAGTATTGAAGATAAAATTAACCGCTTTGCCGATAAAAACAGACATCAGTTATTTATAGAACCCGAAGGATGGAATACTGTTGAAATTTATGTAAATGGATTTTCAACATCATTACCTGAAGATATACAATACGAAGCAATTCGTACAATTGACGGCTTTAAAAATGCTAAACTGTTTCGTCCCGGTTATGCTATTGAATATGATTTTTTTCCGCCAACACAATTAGTACTGTCTTTAGAAACCAAGTTTATACAAAATTTATTCTTTGCCGGACAAATAAATGGAACAACGGGATATGAAGAAGCAGCATGTCAGGGTTTAATGGCCGGTATCAATGCACATCTTAAAATAAAAGATGAAGCGCCTTTTATATTAAAAAGAGATGAAGCATACATTGGTGTACTCATAGATGACCTGGTGAATAAAGGCACCAAGGAACCATACCGTATGTTTACCAGCCGCGCAGAATTCAGAACTTTATTAAGACAGGATAATGCAGATTTACGTCTTACTGAAATAAGTTACAAATTAGGCCTTGCACAAGATAATCGAATGAAAATGGCAGAAAGAAAGAAAACGGAGATAAGTGAAATTTTAAATTTATTAAATACCTCTTCTGCCGAACCGGAAGAAATTAATCAGGCTTTAGTGAACAATGATTCTGCGCCTTTAGCAGAAAAACAAAAATTATCAAAATTATTACTTCGTCCAAATATAGGCTTGGAGGACCTTTCAAACGAGTTGCCTGAATTAGCTAATGCTCTTTTACAGTATGGAAAACAATCCTGTGAGCAAGCAGAAATACAGTTAAAATATGAGCGCTATATTGAAAAAGAAAAAGAATTGGCAAACCGAATGAACAAATTGGAAGAAATGATGATTCCAAAGGATTTTCAGTATAAAAATATTTTAGCGCTTAGTAATGAAGCCAGGCAAAAGTTTGAACAAATACAGCCACGAACTCTGGGTCAGGCAAGTAGGATCAGTGGCGTTAGTCCCAGTGATGTTCACATTTTATTGATCTATATGGGTCGATAATAAAAATTGGTTAATTCTATATCCCATACCAACCAATAAACTTAGACAAAGTTTTAATATTACAAAAAAATACGCCCTTTTTGAATAAATATACTTTTCAATATTGTTTTCTATTTTTATTTCTTTTGAGCACTTTTGACCTTTTTTCACAAAAAGTAGTAATAAAAGGGTCTGTTTCTGATTATTTCAATCATCGTCCTTTAGAAGGCGTAATCGTATATTCTCATTTAGAAGAACCTGTTATCACGGATTCCTTAGGAAAATTTAGTCTTATCACAAACAGGCAGGATTCTATTTGGTTTTCTTATTTTTCAAAAAATACGAAAAAATATCCGGTGGATACCATTCGTAATCCGGCCGATTTTGAAATTGCTTTATATGTAGATCCAGCCTGGCTTCCGGCTATTAAAATAAATTCAAAATCATATTCTGAAGATTCTTTACAAAACAGGCAGGATTATGCCAAAATTTTTAATTATAAAAAACCGGGTATTTCTGTAGTACCGCCTTCCTATACACCCGGATTTACAGTAGGATTTGACCTGGATGAAATAATCAATTTATTTCGGTTTAGGAGAAATAATCAACTGTACAGCTTTCAGCAAAGGCTTATTAGGGAAGAACAGGATAAATATATCAATCACCGATTTACAGAAAATTTTGTAGAAGATGTTACCGGTATAGATAAAAAATATTTACTGGATTTTATGACATTTGCCCGGCCAGAATATTATTTTTTACTATCCAAAAATGATCTGGAATTTGGTTATTATTTACAACAGCAATATAAAATCTATATTAAGAATAAGCAGATTCCATAAAATTACAATCCGGCTGCTTTACTGATTTCCATCATTTTTTCGATAGGTTTTAACGCCTTTACCCTCAATGATTCATCTATTGTAATTTCGGGCAACTCATATTTCATACATAAATATAATTTTTCCAAAGTATTCAATTTCATATGCGGGCAATCATTACATGCACAGGAATTATCCGGTGGAGCAGGAATAAGATTTTTACCCGGAGCATCTTTTTGCATTTGATGTAAAATGCCCGTTTCGGTAGCTACAATAAAATCGGTATGATGATTTGTTTTTACAAAATTTAATAGTTGTGAAGTACTTCCAATAAAATCTGCTATATTAAGAACCTGGTCTTCACATTCAGGATGTGCAATTACTAAAGCATTTGGATGACGCATCTTTAGTTTTGTAATTCTTTCCAGACTAAATATTTCATGTACCATACAAGAGCCATTCCAAAGGACCATGTCTCTGCCCGTTTTCTTTATTAAATATTTACCCAAATTTTTATCCGGTGCAAATATGATAGGCTGTCCCAAAGGGACACTTTCAATAATTTTTACGGCATTACTGCTGGTACAAATAATATCACTTTGTGCTTTTATTTCTGCACTGCAATTGATATAAGTAATGACTGTATGACCAGGAAATTTATCTTTAAATCTCTTAAATAACGGACCCGGTGCACTATCTGCCAAAGAACATCCGGCATGCAAATCCGGTAATACTACTTTTTTTAATGGGTTTAAAATCTTTGCAGCTTCTGCCATAAAATGTACACCGGCAAAAACAATCATATCCGCGCTGGTTTTCTCAGCTTGTTGCGCCAATCCAAGACTATCTCCAATAAAATCGGCCACATCCTGAATATCCGGCTCCTGGTAATAGTGAGCTAAAACAATGGCATTTTTTTCTTTTTTTAATTTTTCTATTTCTTTAAATAAATCCAGGCTTGGATCAATGGGCAAATCCAGAAAACCTAATTGACTTAATTGAGCATTTGCTTTTTCTATGTTCATATCTTTTGTAATAAATTATATTAATAATTATTTTTAAAAAATAAAATACTACTACTAGTATTGTGGATATATGGATAAATTACTTATACAGAATGTACAAAGTTAATAAGGTATGATTTATTCACATCAATCCCCACTTTGATCTTTTATAAGAAAACCATAAAGACTAAATATGCCTGATCTTTCCACATGAGTGGATAGGATAAACGGAAATAATTAACATGACCAATTCACAAAAAATACACATGTAATAAAGTATGAATAAAATGTGATGAAATTGCTTTTTGGAACCAATTCACGGAAAAATGGTCTAATTGTTCTAATTTTTTGCAGGAAATGCAAGCCTCAAAAGGAGCATATTCACGCAACAGGTGGCTTTTTAACAATGACCGGTTAATATACGTTTCACACAAGAAGTTTCATGATTATAAAATAATAAGTCAAATTAATTATACATAAAGTAAAATATTTTTTCTAAAATGTAATAAATACTTTACATTTGTTTAAAAATATAATTATGTATCAAAAAATCTTACTTCCATCTTACTTTAAAAAAATAGGTTGGTGGATTCTTATACCTACGACTCTGGTAGGAATTATATTATTCATTACAGGAGTTGAAAATGCACCATCCTGGATGAATTTGCACGTATTTGCTTTTTTTAATGAAGAATTATTGGGAGAGACCCGTTTATTTACGGTAATACAAACAAATATTACTGCCACAGTAGTCAGTATATTTTTTATCATTGGAGGGTATTTCGTCGGCTTTTCTAAAGAAAAGAATGAAGATGAATACATTGCACAGACCCGGTTGTATGCTTTATTGTGGGCAGTTAAAGTCAATTATATATTATTAATAATATCGCTTTTATTTATTTATGGGCTCAGTTTTCTGTATGTTATGTTATATAATATGTTTACGGTTCTGGTGTTATTTATATTTCGGTTCAATTTTATGCTTTTCATAAATGCTAAATCTATAACCGGTGAAAAATAACATTAAAGTACAGAGGGCAATAGCGAATCTCACACAGGAGGAATTGGCAAAATTAGTATCAGTGAGCCGGCAAACGATAAATGCAATGGAAGCGAATAAATATGTACCCTCAACGGTTTTATCTTTAAAAATAGCCCGGGTTTTTCAAAAACCAGTTGAAGAGATTTTTTTTCTTCAGGAGGAAGATTGAATTGGTCATCAATTTTTGGGCTTAAATATAATTTCTTATTTAAGATGCAAATTTTCTCCACAATTTGTTCAAATGTGTAATTAACCTATTTTTGCCATCCTAAAAAATTTTCAATATAGATTATGTCAGCGATTCAGAAAATTAGAGATAAGGCAGGTTGGATAGTATTTGGAGCCATTGCCCTTGCATTAATTGCGTTTATTCTGCAGGATGCATTTACACAAAGTAACCGGGGAGGCGGATTATTTTCCAATTCAACAAATGTGGCCAAAGTAAATGGGATTGCCATCCCCCAAAAAGAATTTGAAAATAACCTTCAAATGTACCAGCAAATGAATGGTGCACAGCGGGAAGACTTAATGGGTAATGTTTACGACTTTATGGTAAACCAGGAAATCATGCAACAACAGTATGATAAACTGGGTTTAAAAATCTCTGATAATGAACTGAGTTCTGTATTATTTGGAAATAATCCCCCGCAGGAAATCAGGCAGGCTTTTACGGATCCCAAAACAGGAGAATATAATGTAGAAGCGGCGAAGCAACAGTTTGCCATGTTTAAAAAAAATGCCAATGATCCACGTGTTGCACAAATTTATGAGTATTATTTAAAGCCTATCATTCAGCAACTTCTTGCACAAAAATATCAGGCGCTGATTTCTCAGGCTGTTTATATTCCAAAGTGGATGGCCGAGAAAACAAATGCAGATAATAATTCTATGGCAAAAATTTCATTTGTTTCTTTTCCCTATAATAGCCTAAGCGATAGTGCCGTTAAAGTTTCTGATGAAGAAATTTTGGCTTATGCCCAAAAACATGAGAAATTATATACACAAAAAGAAGAAACCCGGGAGATTCAATATATATCTTATAGTATGGCTCCATCACCAGATGATTCAGCTCAGATCAGGCAAAAATTACTGGATCTTAAAAATGAATTTATTCAGGACAATGATCCAAAAGGATTTCTTAATTCAAAAGGAACAGAAATGCCCTATTATGATGCTTTTGTTCATGGCTCTCAAATACAGCAACAAGACAAAGACTCTTTATTGAGTATTCCTACGGGAGGCACTTTCGGGCCATATATTTCCGGGCAAAATTATGTGATTGCTAAAATGGTTAATAAAAGTGTTTTACCGGATTCTGTAAAAGTTCGTCATATTTTAGTAGCAACACATCAAAACCAAAACAATCAATTAATTCCCGTAAGGGATGACAGCTCGGCGCTTCATCGTTTAGATAGTGCCATAGCCTTGATCAAAGGAGGCGTCGGATTTGATTCTGTCTGCAATATTTATTCTGATGATCCGGGAAGCAAAGAAAAGGGAGGTGTCATTGATTATTTCACGACCGGAAGTATGATGCCTGAATTTAGCGATTTTGCTTTTACAGGGAAAGTAGGTGAAACTAAAATTGTGCAAACCGATTATGGCTATCATTATATGGAGATCCTTGGTCAAAAAGGATCTTCTCAAGCATATAAAATTGCTTATCTCGCCAAACCCATTGTTGCCAGCCAGGAAACCCTGGACGCAGTGAATAACCAGGCAAATCAATTTGCCGCAACCTGTAAAAATGATGAACAGTTTATGGCTAATGCCAAAAAAATAAATAAAACAATTGGTACCATTCCCGGCATAAAAGAAAATGATTTTGCTTTAGGTAAATTAGGAACGAACCGTACGCTCATTAAATGGATATATGCCAATAAAGTTGGAAATGTTTCTGAGCCTTTACAGGTTGGAGATAATTATATAGTGGCCATCATTTCATCTATAGACAAACCGGGTTTAATGGGTATATCTACCTTAAAACCAATGGTAATGCCCATTTTGATCAATGAGAAAAAAGCGAAAATGATCATTGATTCAAAAATTAAAGGAACCACATTAGAACAAATTGCCCAATCTGGCGGCACACAAGTACAAATGGTAGATAGCATTTCATTTCAGGCCATGTTTGTACCAATTTTAGGAAATGAAGTTAAAGTGATTGGTGCCGCATTTAATAAATCTCTACAAAATAAAGTAAGTATTCCTATTGCAGGAAACAATGGTGTTTTTGTATTAAAAGGAGAGAGCATTTATGCTGTACCTTCTTTAGGGGGTTCTATTGAAGCGCTGAGAAATCAATTGGGGAATAATCTGAAACAAGAAGAAATGAATAGTACCATGGCATCACTGAAAGATGCTGCGGATATTAAAGATTACCGATCTGATTTTTATTAAAGAGATTATCATATCATTTATTTTAAAGCAGGTGTAATGCCTGCTTTTTTTATGATATAAACAAGGTAACCAAATTGTATATGAAGTAGTTTTGTAAAAACAGAAACATGGAAGCAATTGTAAATAAAGTAGCGGAAAGTGGTTTAATAACATTAAACCTCGAAGATTTTTTACCAAAGGAAGAAGCTTGCGGAATGTTTGACCTGAAGCAATTTTTATTCATGGAACTGATCTTAAAAGAAAAGGATTTCAGGCAGTCATTAAAAGACTTTCACTGGCAAACTTTTGAAAACAAGTATGTTGCTGTTTATTGTTCTGCAGATGCAATCATACCTTTATGGGCCTACATGCTTAGCGCTGTATATTTACAACAAGTGGCTAAAGAAATTTTTTATGGTACCGTCGAATCTATGAAAGAACAAATATTGTTGAATGAAATAGAAAAGATTGATACAGAAAATTTTGTTGACAAGAGAATTGTCATCAAAGGATGTGGAGATGCAACAATTCCAGCATCGGCTTATTTTTCCATAACAAAAAAATTAAAACCTTTTGTCAAAAGCCTGATGTATGGCGAGCCCTGCAGTACAGTGCCGGTATATAAAAAAAAATAAGATGAAAAAAATCGCTGTGATTCCTGCACGTTATGCAGCCACTCGTTTTCCCGGGAAATTAATGCAATTACTGGGTGATAAGACGGTCATTCGACATACGTATGAGAATACAGGAGCAACCGGATTATTTGATGAAGTTTGGGTAGCAACAGATAGTGAAATTATTTTTAAGGAAATAAAAGAACATGGCGGGAACGTTGTGATGAGCCGGCGCATACATGAAAGCGGAAGTGACCGAATAGCAGAAGCCATCGAAAATATAGATGCAGATATTATTGTAAATGTTCAGGGAGATGAACCCTTTGTCCAAAAAAAAGCTTTAGAAAAATTATTGGATGTTTTTAAAGAACCAACGTCTATGCCTGTCCAGGTGGCAAGCTTAATGCAAGTGATACATGAAGAGGAAAATATTCAAGACCCTAATTATGTAAAGGTGGCAATTGATAACAGGAGTAACGCTTTATTTTTCAGTAGAAGTATGATCCCTTATCCCAGGAGCGGGGAGATGAGAATTGATTACTATGAACATATTGGTGTATATGCTTTTACCAAAGAAATACTATTACAATTTACGCAATGGGCACAAACGCCATTGGAAATGGCTGAAAAAATTGAATGCCTTCGTTATCTGGAAAATGGAATCACTATGAGAATGGTTTTAGTAGATTATATGGGTATAGAAATAGATACACCGGAAGACCTTGTAAAAGCAGAAAAATATTTTTTGGGAAAATAAATCTTTTTCATGCAAAACCTGCACTGTACCATCATTCAAACCGATCTTTTCTGGGAAGATAAGTCTGCAAATTTATCCATGCTTCAGGATAAAATCTTAGCTATAAAAGAAAAAACACACATCGTTATTTTACCTGAAATGTTCTCCACAGGTTTTAGTATGACACCCGAAATACTTGCGGAATCTATGCATGGGGAAACAATTCAGTGGATGATAAAATTGGCAATTAATAAAAAAGTTATTTTAACCGGCAGCGTGATGATTAAAGAAAATAATCATTATTACAATCGTCTCATATGGGTTTTGCCAAATGGCGAAATTGGCTTTTATGATAAAAGACATTTGTTTGGTTATGGAAAGGAAAATGAACACTATACGCCTGGGAATAAAAGACTCATTGTTTCCGTGAACGGATGGAAAATAAATTTGTGTGTATGTTATGATCTACGCTTTCCGGTATGGGCCAGGCAAACAAAAAGCGAAAATACCAATCAGCCTGAATATGATCTATTAATCTATGTAGCCAATTGGCCGGAGAAAAGATCTCATGCCTGGAGATCCCTACTTGTAGCAAGAGCAATAGAAAATCAATGTTATGTTGTAGGTGTAAATCGAATAGGGGAAGATGGAAACAATATTTATCATAGTGGCGACAGCATGGTGATAGGACCATTAGGAGAAACATTATTTTCAAAACAACATGAGGAATGTGTGCAAACCATTATTTTAGAAAAATCAAATTTGGATGAGGTAAGGCTTCAATTTCCATTTTTAAGAGATGCCGATACATTTATTTTGCCGACATAAAAATCAATTTTTATCGCTTAAGGTTGCATTAATTAATTCTTTTACTTTTTTTATTTTTAAATCCACTCCATCCCGAATTGCATGGGATGATGGCTGCACTTCAATATCTGGCAGTATTCCTTTTTGTGTTGCAGCTTGATCACTGTTTTCTACTATGCGAAAAACCGGTAACACAATCCTTAGTTTACTATTCGGTAAAATGATTTCAGGTAAATAAATAGCGGAGGTCCCTTCATGGCCTCCACCACTTTCTTCACCAATAACCTGGACATTGGACTGGCCTTTTAGTTTTGATACAAATAAAGAACCTGCCGAAAAAGTAAAACCATCCTGGATAATAAAGATATTTCCATTAAACGTCCAATTTTTGCGTGGTATAAATAAATGTTTTTCGAGATACCTAAAATGATATAGACCATCTTTCTTTTTGCGACTTGTAAAGATTGTTGCAAAATCATATACATACTTCGGATGCAGGTATTTTCCATATTTAAAAGTATGTGTAGCAGTTGCTACCGTATCAGCAAAATGGAAAGGTTTTTTTGACAGGTATTTTGCCAGGAGAATACTCAGGCTTACTTTACCACCGGTATTATCGCGTACATCCACCACCAGGTTTTTAATGTTTTGGTTGCTGATCGCTTTAAAAGATTTTCGAAAAAAAGGCCTTAGCCTGCCGCCTGAAAAACTGGATACACGTAAATAAGCGGTATTGGAAGAAGAATCAATGGATAAGGTTCTTTTGCTTACTAAATATAGCTGCCTTCTTTCTTTGGCGGGAAGTTTCCTGACTTTTGGAGGGACAATCTTTTTTTCATTTTTTAGTGTAGTATCCCTGATAGATTGATATGCCGGTAGCGTAATAAATTTTTCAGAACCCAATGAATCTAAATATCCAAATCTATAAAAATCGGTAAAGGGAAAAGCGAGGGAATAAAAAACCGAAAAATTTTTACTCAACATTTGATACTTAAAATTAATAGCATTGCCATCACTACTTAAAAACTGAAAAACAGAATCAGTGAGGTATTTGGGCGTTTTTCCATTGATTGAAGTAATGATAGTGCCCCTTAATAATAAAGAATCTTTTTTGTTGAAATTATAAAGGACAACCAGGCTATCCTGCCATACTTTTAATGCAAGAGGAAATCTTTTGTTATCATGTAATGCCGCATAACGGGTATAATTTTTCGATGGCCTGACTGAAGTATGCCCACTTTTTATTTTACTGATAAACCAGGCCAGTTTCCTTCGAAACTCAAACTCTGTGAGTGAATCTGTAATACCGGCTAACGTGGAATTGTAAAACATATCCAAACTGTCTTTGGATACATATTTATATAAGACGGGATGACGTTTTTCAAGAATTGCCCTTGTTAAGGCAAGATCTTTCTGTAGTTTGGCCGGTGCAATTTTAGTAGAAGGATTATAAATATATTTTGATGTAGTGCAACTACTAAATAATAGCAGTAAAGAAAACAAAAGAGATAAAGAAAGGCAAATCTTTTGAGGGAGATTCCATTTCATGTTATCTTTTTTATTGAGCTCCAAATGCATTCCACCCTTGTGCCACCATATCTACTATATTCCCGCCTTTTGTTATGAGTTTGCTTTTTTCTTCAGCATCTGTCATATATCCAATGACGGAAATTTGATTATTTAATTGGATTTTTTCAAAAAGATCCTGCGGGATAGTGAATAATAATTCATAATCTTCGCCCCCATTCAGCGCACACATGGTTGGATCCAGGGAAAATTTAAATGCTGCATTCCTGGATTCTTCGGCAATCGGTATTTTGTCTTCATAGATCCTGCATCCAAGGTTACTTTGTTTGCAAATATGTAATATATCACTACTCAAGCCATCGCTTAAATCCATCATGGCTGTTGGAACAATATTATTTTTTTCAAAAAAGTCAATCATATCAGCTCTTGCTTCAGGTTTTAAAAAACGTCCGATTATATAAGATTCATTTTCCAGATCCGGTTGAATTTTTGGATTTTCCAAGAAAATTTTTTTCTCTCTTTCTAATAAGGTCAATCCCAGGAAAGCGGCACCAAGATCGCCGCTAACACAAACCAGGTCACCTTTTTTTGCGCCATCTCTTTTTACAAAATGCTGTGGCGTTACTTCACCAATGGCTGTAATGGAGATGATAAAACCTTTTTTGGATGATGAGGTATCGCCTCCAATCAGGTCCACGCCATATTTTTCACAGGCCAGGAAAATACCTTCATAAAATTCACTCATGGCTTCTGTTGTAAAACGGCTACTCATGGCAATACTTACGGTGATTTGAGTAGGAATGGCATTCATAGCATAAATATCACTTAGGTTTACAATCACACTTTTATATCCCAAATGTTTTAGTGGATTGTACATGAGGTCAAAATGAATTCCATCTATTAGCAAATCCGTGCTGATGACCGTTTGTTTTCCAAAATGATCAATGATAGCGCCATCATCCCCAATTGAAACAATGGTGGATGCCTGTTGCGTTTCAAAATTCTTTGTGAGATGCTCAATGAGCCCAAATTCACCCAGGTTACTGATTTCAGTGAGTTCACTCATAGTCGTATAATTTTATTGGCAAATATATTTTAATAGTTGTGTATGGATCCGCCCATTGGATGATACTAAACCATGTTGATAAGGATTATAGGGCTCCCCGGTTAAATTCGTGACTTGACCATTGGCTTCTTTAACCATTAAAAAACCGGCGGCGGTATCCCATGGTTGCAAACTATGTTCATAAAATCCATCAAACCTTCCACAGGCAACATAGCAAAGATCTATTGCGGCACTTCCGAGTCGGCGAACCGGAATGCCTTTTCGAATAAGTGCATTGAACACATCTAAAGGATTGTTTTTTTGATCCAAATATTTGTAAGGAAAGCCTGTCGCGAGACAGCTTTTTGTGATATCATCATTGTTACTTACATGTATTTTTTGATCATTTAAATATGCTCCTTTATTTTTTTCTGCAAAAAAGAATTCTTCTATCAATGGGTTGTAAACTGCGCCCATGATTATTTCTCCATCTTTTTCCAGAGCTATGCTCACACAACAAATAGGAATACTATGGGCAAAATTAACGGTGCCATCAATTGGGTCAATAATCCATTGATAATTTTCATCATGTTCTATAAGGCCACATTCTTCACTCAAAATTTTATGCTCCGGAAACGCCTTTTGAATAATTTGAATGATGGCTTTTTCACAGGCATGATCAATTTCTGTTACGAGGTTATTGATTCCTTCCTTATTTTTGATAATAAATGAAGTATTAAAATTTTCCTTTAAAATAGCAGCGCCGGCATGAGCTGCACGAATGAGTGTTTCACGATACATATACAAATATAAGGTTGATGATGGGCGTATTTTACATTAGCGGAAAAAATAACATTCAGCTCTTATCAATGAATCTATTTAATAATTAAATTCTTTTATCTGGACATTTCAATTATCATTGTCAGCTATAATGTGAAATATTTTTTGGAACAATGCCTTAGTTCCATAATCAGAGCTATTCAAAACCTGGAAGCAGAGGTTATTGTTATTGATAATTGTTCTTCCGATCATACACTGGAATATCTGACTCCCCGTTTTGGTCAAGTTCAATTTATTCAAAATAATCAAAATGAAGGTTTTGCCAAAGCAAATAATAAGGCGCTTACCATGTGCCGCGGAAAGTATATTTTATTTTTAAATCCGGATACATTACTGGCAGAAAATACACTGGAAGAATGTTTGAAGGTATTTTCCAGAAATCAGCGCTGTGGAGCACTCGGCGTGCGTATGTTGGATGGAAAAGGGAATTTTTTACCAGAAAGTAAAAGAGCAATACCCACCGCATCAAATACCTTTTTCAAAATAACCGGCCTGGCCTCGGCATTTCCACATTCAAAAACCCTGAATAATTATGCATTAGGGAATGTAACTCCAGAAAGCATGCAGGCTATACCTGTTTTATCCGGGGCATTTATGATGGTTCAAAAAAAACTGCTGGATAATGTACATGGTTTTGATGAATCTTATTTTATGTATGGAGAAGATATTGACTTAAGCTACCGGCTTATGCAAACAGGGTTTGAAAATATTTATGCCGGCCATATTCCTATTATTCATTTTAAAGGAGAAAGTACACATAAAAACCAGGCAAATTATGCCCATCGTTTTTATGGAGCAATGAATATTTTTGTTTCTAAATATTATACCGGGAAAAAAAATATACTTAAGAGATTCTTTTTAAGAGCGGGTATTCAGGGGGCTATTTTCATACATAAAATAAAACGGGCGCTAAAAAGTAACTCCACAGTTAAAGAATTCACCGATGTTGAGACTTATTTTCTGTTAGGCGATAGGATATGTATTGATGAAGCAAAATCACTCTGTATAAAATCAGGTATTCGGGAAAATAATATAGCCTTTATTGAGCCGGGAATAAATAATGCAACACATTTCGATCAATCTGCAATAGTCTTTTGTCTGGGAAATAATACACTAAAGGATGTGATACAATTCATGCAAAATAGAAAAACTGAACAATTTTATTTTCACTACCTGGGAACGAACAGCATTATTGGAAGCAGCGATAAAAACAGTACAGGTACAATTATAGCTAACTAAAATGCCGTTTATAAATGATCTATGATTTTAGTTATTGTAAAGTTCTTAAATTCGTAATCTTAAACCCCATTCATGCCATTATTTGATATACAGTTACCAAATAGTGTTGCTCGTACATTACGATTGCCGACCAATAGTCCGGAACGACAACAATTGCGCGTATTAAAAAGATTACTCAGAAAATCACGGTTTACAGATTTCGGAAAACAGTTCCAGTTTGATGAAATTTTAATGAGTGGTCAGGTGGCCAAAAAATTCCAGGAATTAGTTCCCATCTATAATTATAATTCCATGTATGAGCAGTGGTGGAAACTGGCGCAATCCGGATTCCCGGATATATGTTGGCCCGGAAAAATAAAATATTATGCGCTGAGTAGTGGTACGAGTGAATCCACCAGTAAGTATATTCCCATCACGGCAGACCTGTTAAAAGGGAATCGGATGGTGATGATTAAGCAATTGTTGAGTCTTCGTAACTACCAGGATTTGCCTATGCGATCTATTGGAAAGAGTTGGTTAATGATTGGAGGAAGTACGGAATTGGAAAAAGGCCCCGGCTATTATGCAGGAGACCTGAGTGGCATTACAGCCAAAAAAGCGCCGATATGGTTTCAACCTTTTTATAAACCCGGGAAGAAAATTGCAAAGGTCAAAGACTGGGATCAAAAGATGGAAGAGATTGTAGAAAATGCCCCTTCGTGGGATATTGGTTTTATTGTGGGTGTGCCAGCCTGGATTCAGTTATGCATGGAAAAGATTATTGAGAAATATCATCTTAAAACAATTCATGATATCTGGCCTAATCTTGCATTTTTTGTTCATGGAGGTGTAAGTTTTGAACCCTATAAAAAAGGCTTTTCAAAATATTTGGGGAAACCCTTAATTTATATTGAAACTTATTTGGCGAGTGAAGGATTTATTGCATACCAGGACAGAAAGGACGCAATCGGAATGAGATTGGTCACCAATGAACATATCTTTCATGAATTTATTCCTTTTGATGATCGTCACTTTGATGCTGCCGGGGAAATGCTCCCGGGAATAAAAACGCTTTTGATCCATGAAGTGGAAGAAGGAAAAGATTATGCATTATTAATTTCTACAACAGCAGGCGCATGGCGCTATTTGATAGGAGATACCATCCGTTTTTCAGATTTGGATAAATGTGAAGTAGTGATTACCGGCCGAACCAAGCATTTCTTAAGCCTTGTGGGTGAACACTTGAGCGTTGATAATATGAATAAAGCCATTCAAAACCTGAGTGAATTATTAAATATTTCCATACCTGAGTTTACGGTTGCCGGTGAAAAATACGGAGATTTTTTTGCTCATCATTGGTATATTGCTTGTGATGATCAAGTAGATGCTCCATTGATAAAAGAAAATTTAGATCAACAATTAAAGTCCTTAAATGATGACTATGGAGTTGAAAGAAAAAGCGCCTTAAAAGAAATCTTTGTGGAAATTTTACCTCATGAAAAGTTTTTGGAATTTTTAAGGCTAAAAGATAAAGTAGGCGGGCAGCATAAGTTTCCTCGTGTTTTAAAAGGAACTACACTTGATGAATGGAAAGCATACCTTGAAAAGTAATTTTAATAAAACCACTACCTGAACATGATGGGCAAACTTGTGGTTTTGTTTGAATGTTTTTACTTTCGTAATGGCAATACTGCCTTTTATTAAAAAAATCATACATGCTCGCTGCCCTTGTAAAAGGTCTTGCTTTGGGTTTAATGCTTAGCATTTCTGTTGGGCCGGTGATTTTTTCTATTATTAAACAAAGCCTTAATAATGGACATAAAGGAGGGTATTTTTTTGTAGCAGGCGTTTCCAGCAGCGATATCACCCTGGTTATTCTTTGTAATTTTTTCACCAGCTTATTTCATTCGGCCATGGATCATGAAATGATCATTGGTTCTATCGGTAGCCTGTTTTTGATCAGTTTGGGGGTTTATAATATCTTCTATAAAAAAGTAGAAGTAAATATAGAGGGGAGCGCACAGATAAAGACCTTCAGGAAGCGAGACCTTTTAGGTATTTATTTATCCGGTTTTTTTATGAATTTTTTAAATCCCGGCGTTTTCCTGTTTTGGATCGCCGCATCAGCAACTATCCTCGCTGATTCCAAAACGGAAATACATGATATACAATACCGCATCATTGTATTTGCCACTTGTCTAATTTTTGTTTTATTGGCGGATATTTCAAAAGTTTTGTTGGCAAATAAAATACGGGCAAGGCTTACGCCTCACAATATTCATATTATCAATCGTATTTCAGGTATGATTTTAATTGGATTTGGCATAGCATTAATAATTGGTATAGCCATTCGTTCAAATGTTTTTGTATCTGCACATCTTTAACGATTTATTAAGCAGCCCTCTTGTTTATAGAATATAATTTCATCATGTTATTCATACATGAAAATATTTTTTACCATTCTATTGATCAGCTATCTGCAACCTTCTTTTGCACAACAAGATTTTATGATCCTTCAAAAAAGAGGGAAAACCATAAATCGTTTTTTCCCGGGAAATTCAATTTCATTTTACACAACAGATGGATTTTTAATCAGTGGTATTTTAAAAAAATGTCAGCACGATTCTATATTTATGGATATCCCGGTTACAAATTCTATTCAAACTTTGTTTGGAAATGTACTGGATACGACTGGGTATAATTATTATAAAACGAATATCAAAAATATTGGCATCTTTCCGGCAAAACGCTTCACAGCAGCAAAGGCAGGGAATCTTTTAGTAAAAGCAGGAGTGCTGGTGAGCAGTATTTTTCTCATTAATAAAATAAACATTGATAATAACCCCAACGCCTCTTATGCAGTAGGCATTTTATCAGCAGCCGCCATCAATGTAGCCATGGCATTTATCACGCCTTTTCATGATCGCTTACCGCAAGGATATAAGATTGGAAAAAAATATAAATTGATCTTTATGAATGTTTCCAATCCTTAATATTTAATTTTAAAAATGGCCACAAATAAGAGATCTGCAAAAAAGACGATTTGGAAATGGGTGAAGCGAACCGTACTTTTTTGTTTTTTCTCATCTTTTCTATACATCCTTATTTGCAAATGGGTTATGCCCCCGATAACGATCACCCAATTAAGTGATTGGGTCAGTGGAAATGGCTTGCATCGTGATTATATTTCCTGGGATGAGATACCGTCCAATGCGAAACTCGCTGCTATTGCCAGTGAAGATCAATTATTTCCCGAACATGGAGGTTTTGACTGGGAGGCCATTGAGAAAAGTATTGATGCAAGTAAAACAGATCCCACAAAAAAGGCCGGCGCCGGAACAAGCACCATCAGTCAACAAACGGCTAAGAACGTTTTTTTGTGGCAGGGAGAAGGCTTTACAAAATACATACGTAAAATTCCGGAAATATATTTTACAAAAATGATCGAATGGATATGGGGTAAGAAAAGGATCATGGAAGTGTATTTAAATGTCATCGAAATGGGAAAAGGGATTTATGGTATAGAAGCAGCGGCACAATCGTATTATCATGTGCCTGCAAAAAAACTTACTCGTGCAGAATGTGCACAAATCATTGCCTGTCTGCCAAACCCTAAAATATATACGGTGCAACCTATGAGTCGCTATGTAAACTGGAAATCGAAATGGATTCTCAGGCAAATGAATAATATAGCAGATGATAAACAAATAAAGGAGCTCATACAGCAATAGGAATCAAATAAATTTCGGATATTTATTTCTTGTTGTTCACTGAAGAAGGATTTATGCCATGCTTAATTTTTAAGTAGTGCATTAATAGCGTTGCCTTAAATTAACTATTAAGGATTCATAAAAATGATATTTTGGTATAAAGGAATTACTTTAGAATGCCCATAATGTTTTCTAAATTGTGTTAAGAAAAAGACAGGATGAATAAATTTACAAATCCGGAAAATGAAACGGAATCAATCCGTCCCACAAGGAAGAAACCTTTATATCCTATCTGTAGCAGGTTGCAGGAATATCTTATTGAATATGGCCGCGAGATGAGCCTCCCGGCTACTTATCGGGATTTATTACGTTTTACATATTCTGTACCATTAAGAGATAAGTATGGCAAAGATACTTTATGGGAGTCCGTCAGTTATGATATGCGTGATTGGGAATATCTTAGAGATAGTTTAGTAAGTATATATGCCAGTATAAAAACAGAAGGTGATCTGAGTTTTATTAATCATCTTGATGTAGCCCGGATTGACTTTTGTAGTTTTGGTAATAGTCAGCCTTTTCGTATTCGAATTATTAATAAATTTAATGACAACTACGATCATTATTATATAAAACCGGCAGATGCTAACAGGGTTTATGGACTTGAACTGGAACATTTGTTATCGCCAAACAGGATCACTTACCTGACCAATCAGCAGACACTGGTGGAAGAACACATCCCTGGAATACCGGGAGATTTGTTTATTGAAAATTATTTAAACAGGCCTGATACCAATCCCATCCGGCTGGCAAAAGAGTTTGTAAAATTTAATGAGAGATGTTTTGTTCGCCTTTTAGGTGATATGCGTAGTTATAATTTTGTATTCAATATTACGCCAGATATTGAAGATGTGCAGTATAGTATCAGGCCCATTGATTTTGATCAGCAATCTTATGAAGGAAGAAAAAATCTTTACCTCCCCCAATTTTTTAAAGAAAATAAACCTTTGGTAGAATTGGTGATGAAACATTTAAATACAACAACCATTGCCCAATACCAGGCTGAAGAACATACCATGATGGCATTTCGACTGATATCATCGCGATATCGCATTAAAGAATTACTGGATATAATGCATATTGATGCAATTTCTAAAAGTGAAAAAGTTGAACAACTTCGAAGCGAATTAGCAGCACATTTTCACCAACGATTTTTCTTAAGGTCTCAGAATATGGGTGAAATTTTAAAAATGCAATTAAAGCAATCCCTCCAGGACAGCCTGCGGTTAATACCCAAAACCAAAAGTCGTTTTGGTGATTAATTTTTATTTTACTGCTTGATTCTTTTTTATGGCGAGTAAGGAAAAGTCGCTTTCTTCTTTTACAATCGTATTTTCTAAAGTTCCTAAGCCGTCAATCGATAAACAAATTTCATCTCCGGCCTGTAACCACTGAGGAACGAATGCAGGATCATTTAATTTTCCGGTTCCATTCAACTCCAGGAAACAGCCTGTGCCACAGGTGCCACTACCAATTACATCTCCCGGTTGCAATGTTACGCCATAGGAACAACGTTCAATAATTTCAGCAAAGGTCCAATCCATATCTCCTACATTACCTTCACTTACCTTTTTTCCATTAATGGTACATTCCATTTTTAAATTCCAGGATTTGCCCGTATGTCCTTGTTTGGGAGGAATTTCAAAATTGCTCAATTCATCCAGGCTTACCAGGTAAGGGCCAATAACGGTGGAGAAATCCTTTCCTTTTGCCGGCCCAAGATTTAATTGCATTTCCTCCATTTGCAATAAGCGGGCGCTCATATCATTCATGATCATCAAACCGCCAATATAATCATCGGCTTCTTCAGCCCGAATATTTCTTCCGGCTCTGCATATAACGATGGCTACTTCCAGTTCAAAATCTAATTTTTGAAAATGATCCGGCATGCAAAATATTTTACCCGGGCCCTGGATGCTATGATGATTTGTAAAATAGAAAATGGGAAACTCATCAAAAGCAGGAATCATATCCACACCGCGGTTGCGTCTTGCTGCAGCTACATGCTGGCGAAACGCATAACCATCCCTGCAACTGGAAGGAAATGGCACAGGAGCAAGAAGGGTTACGGAATCCATAGGTATTCCCTGGATTTTCTTGATTTCATCTTTTATTAATGCTTCATTTACCTTCACCAGGCTTTCATAATTATCATCCCAATAGATCAATAACATATTCATGGAAGATGGGAGATCCGGATGTAATTTATCGGTATCAAACAAAAGATTTTTGTGCACCAGGGCCAGTTGATCATGTCCGTCTTTTAAATAAGAAACTATTTTCATGCGCTATTTTTTTTGCAAAAATAATTCAAAGAAATTTGGAATATCTTTTAAAAACAATTTGTCCAATTTATTTTACCTGCATGGCATCTCTTAAACCATTTCCCAATAAATTAAATGCGAGAACCAAAAGCATAATAGCAATACCCGGTTCCAGAGCCGCCATCGGATTCCCGGTAATAATAAAATTGTAGTTTTCTCTGATCATAAGTCCCCAACTGGGTTGTGGAGGTTGTACACCAATACCCAAAAAACTCAAGCCTGCTTCAATTAGAATGGCGGCTGCAAAATTGGCCGCAGCAATAACCATTACCGGTCCGAAAATATTGGGAAGAATATGGCGATAAATGATTCGCGTATCTGAAAACCCCAAAGCCCTCGCTGCTTCTACGTATTCCAATTCACGCGCTTCGAGGACCTGGCCGCGAACAAGCCTTGCCACATTCACCCACATCGTTAAACCTACCGCAATAAAAACCTGCCAAAACCCTTTCCCTAATATCAATGTTAAGGCAAATACAAAAAGCAAAGTGGGAATACTCCAAATTACATTTACAAACCACATAATGAGCTTATCTGTTTTACCGCCATAGTATCCGGCCAGGAGACCTAAAAAAATCCCTATTCCTAATGATAGGAGTACTGCAATAAAACCTACACTCAAACTCACCCGTGAACCGATGATAAGCCGGCTTAAAATATCTCTGCCAAACTTATCCGTACCCAATAAAAATGTTTTTTGGATGACCGGGTTTGTGCTTAATGTGTGATATGAAAATGATATTCGTTCGGAAACATGATCATCCAAATATTTTTGAGCTACCAGGCTGTCTTTATTTTTTGAAAAGGAATTGATCGGGATGTAATCGCAACTATCTGCTAATCCATCCAGAAGGCGCTTTATAAAATGATTGTCCTCAATACTACCATCTTTTTTTAATTGTACAAAAGAAATAGAAAATCCGGGTTTTTTGTTTGCTATTTCGGGGATAATCCTGTTGGCAAATGGAGAATGATCCGGCGCCACGAAATAGGCAAAGACCGCGGCCATACATGTGATCAATATCACAATTATCCCAAAAACGGCGGATGGTGACCTGAATAGTTTTTTTAAAAAGCCTGAGTTCATTTTTATTAAACTGGTTTTTAATCAATGCACTTTTCTTCCTTTCCATTGATAGGTACCCATACTTCCAAACAGCCCGGAAATGACCGTATATATGATATGAAAGGGCTGCATCAAAGGAAACCACCACAGTTGTCTTTGCCTGTTGAAAAACTTTGCGGCCGGATACATGAGCAACAATTCAATAATGGTTTTAATAAAAATGATTCCAAGCCAATAGACAATCAATCCGGGTTTAAAAAATGAATATATTAAAACAGCAAACAAAAATACATTCAACAGGTACACCCATAATAAAACAAAAAATATTTTTTTATCATCATAATGGGTTGCTTTACTGGCCCAACGAATACGTTGATTAATAAAATTTTTCCATGTACCCATAGGAGCGGTTTGAACGATTGAACCGGGATGATACAAGTAAGCTATTTTTCCGGGAAATTGTTTTTTAAATTTATTCATCAACAACATATCATCACCACTGGCTATTTTATCCAAACCCTGGAAACCATTTACAGTAAAAAAAGCTTCTTTTTGATAAGCCAGGTTTGCACCATTGCACATACTATGAAAACCGGCAGATACAGATGCAGCGGTGATACCTTGTAAGCTGATAAAATCCAATGATTGGAAAAGGGAAAGAAAACCTCCCTGATGGGTGAATAGGACCGGCGCAGCTATAAACACCGGTTTTTTTTCATTGATAAAAGCATTGAACAATTTCAACCAATCCTTTCCCACCATACAATCAGCATCGGTAGTAATAATCCATTCATAGGATGAACGATCAACCGCAATTTCAATGGCCTTTTTTTTAAAAGAATTGATGTGACCGGAAATGATATTTTTTAATTCTATCAAATGAACATGAGGGTATTTTTGAGAATATTGATTTACAATGGATGCAGTATTATCCGTAGAAAAATCATCAATGACCATTATTTCAAACTTATTTTGCGGATAATTATTTTTAAGAATACTCTCCAGGCAAACACCAATATTTTTTTCTTCATTCCTTGCAGGGATAATAATGGAAAATGATTGAAATAATCCCATCTCTGTGCCCGGTGTAAAGATTGGCAATTTCAAAAGCCATTTTCTATACTGAAGAATGAACAGTATATAAGGTACTAAGAAAATAATGGTACACAAAAGAATGATGATCATATAGGACAAAGAAAATCAATATTATTGATAGAATGCCCGGGCGATTTCAGGCCAATATTTCTCACGCATGATTTGATGGCCTGCATTGAGGATCAAAACCTTTACCTGGGGATTGTTTTTTTTGAGATATGTACTTCGGCTACTTAAAATGATACGGTCATAATTTCCAAAAACCAGGGTGAGTGGGATTTTATTTTTTAATACGAGTTTTTTAACCAGTGGAATGGATGGTTTGAATTTTCTAAAAAGGGTCCATCTTTTATATAATAAGTCACGCGCCTGGGGATCATCCAGGTAATGATGCACAAATTTGTAAACACTTTTATTCAATATTTTAATTTGATATGCTCCTTCCATGAGTTGGAAAAACCATCCGGGATGAAACATGGTTTTTTGAAACAGGAAATTCCCAGCTTTCGTTTGTGTGGAGATAAAATGCCAGAAATTCTCATGCAAACCATCGGGACAAAAAAGAGCCATCATTTCAAAGTCATTGGGTGAAGCGGAGAAAAGGCTTAGAGCCAACCTGCCACCCATGCTATAACCTAATAAATGGATTTTGTTTTCATTACTCAATGAAATGCCCTCCTTTTTGCATATAAGAATAATCCACTGAAGCAAATCCGAGGGAAGAAATGCATTTTTCTTATCCCATTTCGTTGAACCATGTAATGGCAGATCCGGCGCAATGATACAATACGCTTTGCCCAAATATTTTTCCAAAAAATAAAAACTATCCCCACTATCCCCATATCCATGCAGGCAAAACAATATTTTGGAGCCCTGGCCAAAAACATGATATGCCACAGTTGAATTTTCATATTTCAAAAGATGTAACATCCTGTAACAGTCAAACTTACTATAGAATATAAATGAACGGGATCATGTGGAAAATTATAACGACAATTTTATAACCCGGCCTATTCAAAAAGTTAAAACTTTTAAAACAGTAAACGGTTCTTATGCTTTATCGTATTCTACTTGGAATTTTATCAAGACTTTAAATAATTGAGTTCTTTAGAGTTGGGTTTGCTCTTATCTTTGAAAAAAGTTGCATAGCTAACTATATGCCAAACAACTATTTTCAAAAAGGAGACCTTTACAGCATTATTAATGGTTTAGCGAATACCGCTATTACAAGAAGATTGCAGAAAAACTTTAAAGATGCAGGCTTGGAAATTACCATTGAGCAGTGGAGTGTTTTATATCATTTATGGGATCAAAATGGCTTGAGCCAGCAGGAATTATGTAATCTTACATACCGGGATAAGCCAAGTGTGACAAGACTTATAGACAACCTGGAAAAACAAAAACTTGTAAAAAGAGTGGCATCTAAAAAAGATAGAAGAAAAAATATAGTGACATTAACCGAACATGCAATGTCTTTGCAAAAAATCACATTTGAACTGGCCAACAAGACCCTTGATGAAGCCTTATCAGGAATAAAAAAGGCAGATATCCTGATCGTTAAAAATGTATTACATAAAGTGTTTAGTAATTTACAATTTACCAATATTCAATAAATAAAATTTCCTAAAATGGAAACAGCAGTTAAAACAAAAGAGATGCTCCGTGGAGGAGAATGGCTTATTAAAGAGAGCAATGCGGATGATGTATTCTTCCGGGAAGACATGAGTGAAGAACAATTAATGATTTATGATATGTGTCAACAGTTCATGAAATCAGAAGTGATTCCAGTGATCAATCGCATTGATAATTTAGAACCGGGGCTCATGCCTATGTTATTGGAAAAATGTGGAGATGCGGGATTATTGGGAGTTTCTGTGCCTGAAATATATGGTGGCCTGGAAAAGGATGCTGTTACAAGTAACCTGGTTTCTGAAGCTTTGGGAACAGGATATTCCTTTTCTGTAGCTTATTCGGCACATACTGGAATTGGGACTTTACCTATATTGTATTTTGGTACAGAAGCTCAAAAGGAAAAGTATTTACCTAAATTGGTGAGTGGTGAATGGAAAGCTTCTTATGGACTTACGGAGCCCGGAAGCGGAAGTGATGCATTGGGAGCAAAAACGACAGCCACTTTAACGGAAGATGGAAAATACTACGTTTTAAATGGCCAGAAATGCTGGATAACGAATGGTGGTTTTGCAAATGTGTTTACCGTTTTTGCCAAAATAAAAGGGAAGGATTTACCTCCTGAAAAATCAGGATTCACTGCGTTTATTTTGGAAAAAGGAATGGAAGGTTTTACCCAGGGGCCAGAAGAACATAAGATGGGTATTAAAGGTTCTTCAACAGTACAATTATTTTTCCAGGATTGTAAAGTACCGGTAGAAAATGTATTAGGAGAAATAGGCCGGGGTCATATCATCGCGTTTAATATTCTTAATATTGGCAGGATCAAATTGGGGTCTGCCACTTTAGGCGCTTCTAAAGTGGTTATTTCAGACTCTGTTGATTATGCAATTAACCGGGAACAATTCAAAACATCTATAGCAAACTTTGGTGCTATTAAATTTAAACTTGCTGAGATGGTTATCAAAACCTGGATATCAGGTTGTGGTTTATTCCGTACGGCAAAAATGATGGATGATAAAGAGCAAGAAATTTTAAAAGAAGGGAAATCTTTTTCTGAAGCATTATTAGGTGCCGCAGAAGAATATGCTATTGAATGTGCTATCCTTAAAGTTGTAGGCAGTGAAGTTTTAAATTATGCGGTAGATGAAGGTGTCCAAATTCATGGGGGCAATGGCTTCAGTGACGAATATAATATTTCAAGAGCTTATAGGGATTGTAGGATCAACAGGATATTTGAAGGTACCAATGAGATTAACAGGTTGCTGATTGTGGATATGACATTAAAAAGAGCATTAAATGGAAGGCTCAATTTACTTGGCCCAGCTTCTGAAGTGGCCAAAGAATTAATGAGTATCCCGGATATGAGTGAAGACGATTCGTTATTTAGCGAAGAGAAAAAATACATAGCAAACTTTAAGAAAGCAATTCTAATGGTTGCAGGCGCTGCAGTTCAAAAATTGATGACCAGCTTGAAAGATGAACAGGAAATCATCATGAATATTGCGGATATGGCAATTTATACATTTTTAAGTGAGAGCGCGCTGTTACGATTAATCAAAATGACCCATAAATCAGGCGAAGAAAAAACCGGCATTTTTAAGGATATGGTATTTACTTATATTCATGATGCAGCCGATCATATTCATAAAGCTGCCAAAGATGCAATCAATGCTTTTGCTTCCGGCGATGAGCTTCGGATGATGCAAATCGGATTGAAAAGATTTACTAAAACGCAACCGTATAATTCAAAAGATGCTCGTCGTAGAATCGCTGATTATATGATTGAAAAAGGGAAGTATCCTTTTACATAAAAAAAGCCGGCTAAAAAGCCGGCTTTTTTTTGAGGTGAATATTCATTTACCTGCCATGGCCATATTTCTCAAAAGTATTTTGAATCAGTTGCATGACTTCGATAAACTTTTTCCTGTCTGAATTTCCCGGACAACAAGATTCATAAAAAACCGGTTCATAAAAAGATGGGTTGATGATATTCGTTTTTGTAAGCCATAATAATCGGGAAGTTGTTCCGTCATTGATATTACAGTTTTTGGGAGGATTACTACCACAAAAATCTTTTCCTCCATCTCCTTTTATTGCCGCAATATTATTTTTTTCAAAAGATTTCAGGACTGCTTCACAGGCTTCTTTTGGTAACAAGACAGGATTGATATTATACGGATGTGAACCATTTATTTTTGCACTTTCCATTAAATTGACATAATAAAAATATCCTGTCCATTCTTCGCCTTTTTTTGTAATAATCTGGTACGTAGCAGATTGTCCCCAGGCATTTGCTTCTACTACATTTGCCAGTACCAGGTCATTGTTTTGTTGTAAGGAAGCAATGACGGAATCGGTATACAGATTTTCATTTTCCATAGATCCTGTTTTATCCCCAGCTAATTTTTGCGTGTTCGCACATGAGACAAGAGAAATTGCAAACGACAGGGCATATAAGATATTTTTCATATTTTTTTAAAATAGATGAATGGTTTATTAAAATTACATAATCAAATTTTACCACCTCTTTTTTTCCAAATTTCATAAACGGGGTCTTGTTTCTTTTGCACCTTAGGGATTTCACGCAAAGGTTCACAAGGCTTCCAGTTTGCATGCATCGTTTCGGGTAAAGACTGGTATAATTTTGTCCCTTCTGTTTTCCATTGAATCATGTCATCACTTACCTGGCGAATTATTTTTGCAGGATTGCCGGCCATCAAGGACCGTGCAGGAATTTTTTCACCACTTTTAATAAAACTCAATGCACCCACGATACATTCATCACCTAATTCTACTTCATCCATTAATACAGCATTCATACCCACCAGGCAATTTTTACCAATCTGAGCACCATGAATAACTGCTCCATGGCCAATATGCGCTCCTTCTTTTAATAAGACAGTGATACCCGGAAACATGTGGATCGTACAATTTTCCTGTACATTACAACCATCTTCCAAAATGATGCCACCCCAATCGCCACGCAATGCCGCTCCGGGGCCTATATAACAATTTTTACCGATTATCACATTGCCGGTAACGGCTGCCTGAGGGTGTATAAATGCAGATGCATCAATGACCGGGATATATGCTCCGTATGAATAAATCAATTGATTAATTTTTTATTTGTCCTGAAACATGTTCCTTTAAAAATAGCAACCAGGTGGGCATGTTGATTGGTAATCTCTACCCGGTATAATCCGGTAGAACGACCATTATGAATTTCTTTTGCTTCTGCAATTAAAGTATCTCCCACATGCACCGGCTTGGTAAAATTGATTGCAGTATCCAAAGCTACTGATAAAACATTTCGATTATTACAGGCAAATGCAAATGCGCTGTCTGCAAGTGAAAATGCAATCCCTCCATGTATTATACCAAATCCATTTATCATCTCTTCGCGTATCAACATTTTTATTTTACTCGTTCCTTCACTTATTTCTATAACTTCAATGCCCAGCCATTGACTGAAAAGGTCATGGTCCATCATGTGCGAAACGACTTCTATCGGAGTTTTTTCCTGCATACTTGTGTATTTTTAAGCTCCTTTAAAGGTAGGTTTTCTTTTTTCTAAAAATGCCTGTACCCCTTCTTTATAATCATACGTTTCAGATGCTTGTTGTTGTAAGCGGTCTTCCAGGTTCAGTTGCTGCTCCATCGTATTCGATAAAGAATGATTCAATGCTTCTTTGGTAAATGCTAAACCTTTTGTAGGCATAGAGGCTAAGAGTGCCGCTATATTATTCACTTCTTCCGCAAAACTATCCTCTGCAAATACTTTATATACCATACCCATTTTTTCTGCATCTGAAGCGGAAATTTTTTCGCCCAACATGCTCAATGCGCTGGCTTTTTGCCAGCCTACTAACCTGGGTAAAAAAAAGGTGCCGCCACTGTCAGGAATCAAACCGATTTTACTGAATGCCTGTATAAAGGCTGCGGAATTACTGGCTAATACTACATCACAGCAAAGGGCAATATTTGCAGCAGCTCCGGCAGCCACACCATTGACTGCGGCTACTACTGGTTTTTGTAACGCGCGAATTTTCTGAATGATGGGATTATAATGTTCACTTAAGATTTGTTTCATAGAAGGCCCTTCCGGATCTACAACTTCGGAGAGATCCTGCCCGGCACTGAATGCTTTCCCATTTCCAGTAATTACGACGCAGCGAATAAGCGGATCGCTTGCGCATTGATCAAGAAATTTTTGAAAAAGCAAAGCCATATTTCGGTTGAATGCATTAAATTTATCCGGCCTGTTCAGTGTAATAAATCCAATACTATTTTTAACTTCAATAATAACTGCATCCATATTTTTTATTTAAAGTAGGTTTTATTTAAAATTAGTGACATTTAAAATATTCAAAAGGCTCCTTGCATTGATCGCAAGCATACAATGCTTTGCAGGGTGTTGACCCAAATTCACTTATACGATGTGTATGATAGGAATCGCAATGTGGACATTGAACGGCTTCTGCAGCCATAAATAATTCCTGGTTACATACTTGTTGTTTTGGATTAGGAGGTGCAATACCATATTCTTTTAGTTTCTTTTTTCCCTCTTCACTCATCCAATCTGTGGTCCATGCAGGTGACAGTACCTGAGTAACCTTCACATTTTTATATCCATTGGAAGAGAGCATCATTTGAATATGAATACGAATAACATCCATTGCCGGGCAAGCTGAATAGGTAGGTGTGATCAATATTTCCAGTTCTTCGTCCGTCCATACAACATCTCTGACTATACCAAGATCGAGGATGGATAATACCGGAATTTCCGGATCTTGTATTTCTTCAAGTAGTTTATAGATTTCTTCTTTATCCATTCGCACCGTTCATTTAATTGAGTTTCATTTCTTCTACATATTACCATTCACATCCCGGGTATGCTCTTTGCATATATTGAAGTTCTGTTAATAATGGAATCATATTTTCAGTATGTTTTCCATATTTTCCTCCATCCTGCACAAAACTTTTCCCGGGGATTGAAAGGGTTGCTTCTGAAAAAATTTCATGAGTTTTGTTCCACCAATCTTTTTTCAACAATTCGAGATCCGCACCGATTCCACTTTTGAGGCAATCCATTTCATAATCAGCCGGCAAAAATAATTCACCTGTATAAGGCCAGAGTTCCTGCACAGCATGCACCATTCTTGAATGACTTTCAGGCGTTCCATCACCCAATCTAATCACCCATTCACTACTCCATCGCAAATGATAGGTGGTTTCTTTGATGGACTTTTCTGCTATGGCTGCGATTTGTTCATCTTTACTGTTTATCAATTGCTGAAATAAGAAATATTGATAATTGCTGAATAAAAATTGTCTTAACATTGTTTGCCCCCAATCACCATTAGGTATTTCTGTCAAAAGGCAGTTTTTAAATTCATTCACATCTCTTAAGAAAGCTAAATGATCATCTGTCACCGAATCTCCTTTCGCATTATTCTCATTGATAAGCGTAGCGGCATATTGATAGAAATTTCTGGCCTGGCCAATTAGATCCAGTGAAATATTCGTGAGCGCAATATCCAGTTCAGGAGATGGCGCATGACCACACCAGGCTGCGTTTTTATGACATAAGATCAAAGCATTATCTGCAAGATGTAAACAATAATCTATTTTGGAGAGCATATTTTCTGGCATAATTACAGATCAAATTTTACATGTGTTTTACAGCATCCGGTAAATCAAAAAAAGTGGGATGCCTGTATGTTTTATCATTGGCGGGGTCATATAAACTATCCGCATCTTCTGCATTGGTAGCATGGATATATTTACTTTGTACAACCCAAATGCTGATCCCTTCATTTCTCCTGGTATAAACATCCCGGGCATTTTCAATAGCCATTGCTGCATCGGCTGCATGCAAACTGCCAACATGTTTATGATCCAACCCTTGTTTACTTCTTACAAATATTTCCCAAAGGGGCCAGCTTGTTTCTTCAGATAATTTTTCATTGGTATTCAATGATGCTCCCGGATTGGTGCTATCATAGTCCCCGTAATAAAATTTTCGTATTAATTTGATCATGGTAAAATCTTTTATGCTGCTTTAGATTTATTTTTCTTTTTATCGGCATAGGCCAATGCCGCTTCACGTACCCATGTGCCTCCTTCATGTGCTTTCCTGCGGGCCTCAATTCTTTGTTTATTGCATGGGCCATTTCCTTTGACGACATTCCAAAATTCATCCCAGTTAATTTCACCGAAATCATAACTGTTTTTTTCTTCATTCCATTTGAGATCAGGATCCGGCAATGTCATACCCAGTACTTTTACCTGTTCGGCAATCATATTAACGAATTGCCCGCGCAATTCATCATTAGATTTTCTTTTTATTTTCCAATTCATACTTTGATCGGAATGTGTTGATGCTTCATCTTTTGGGCCAAACATCATGAGACTGGGCCACCACCAGCGATTAATTGCATCCTGGCACATAGCTTTTTGTTCATCAGTTCCCTGGCTTAAAGTGTATAAAATATCAAATCCCTGGCGTTGATGAAAACTTTCCTCTTTGCATATTCGCACCATAGCCCTTGCATAAGGGCCATAAGATGTTCGGCATAACATCACCTGGTTGAGAATTGCAGCCCCATCTACCAGCCAACCAATGGCTCCCATATCTGCCCAACTTAGTGAAGGATAATTAAAAATGGAGGAATATTTAGCCTTTCCTGAAACCAATTGTTCCATCATGGTGAGATAATCAATGCCCAGTGTTTCGGCTGCGGAATATAAATACAAGCCATGCCCCGCCTCATCCTGCACTTTTGCAATCAGGATTGCTTTACGTTTTAAAGTGGGTGCATATTTTATCCAACCACCTTCGGGCAGCATACCTACGATTTCACTATGTGCATGCTGACTGATTTGTCGAATCAATGTTTGCCTGTACTTCTCCGGCATCCAGTCCTTTGGCTCGATTTTTATTTCTTCATCTATTTTTTGCTGAAATATTTTTTCTATTGCGTCTGTTTCCATATCAAATCTTTGAGTGTACAAAAATAAGGCATTCACCTGCAACTAACAACCGTTCGTTTTCGCGGAAATAATTATTTTAATATACCCATAACAGGGTAAGGCTTCTGATGTAATTAAAAGTTATTTTTATCAAAATAAATGAAACTTATGTATAGACTAGTATTACTCTTTTTAGGATTGATGCTTATTTACAATACCATTCAGGCACAACCGGTAAAGAAAAATGTTGATGAATATCATCATTTGATTGACAGTGCATTGGGTGAATCAGATTATGAGTATGCATGGAGCCAGGCCAAAGACTTATTACAGATCAATCCCATGGATTCCATAGGAAATTTACGTATGATCCCTATTTTATATTCACTGCATCATATTGATGATTTTATTACTCAGGTAAAAAAAGTTTACCCCATTGCTGATAGCGCTGCACAAATGTTGGCGGCATTTTCACTTGCAAGAGAAAGCCGGGAGATGACGGATTCGGCTGCTGTGTGGCATGACCGTAATAAAGTAGTGACAGAAGCATTAAGACTCAATCCTAATAATGTATATACAAATGTGTCTAAATCATTATTGCTTTCTGAAGAAGGGAAATTTGATGAAAGTATCCAATTCATTGATAAAGCAATACAAAATAGTGATACTGAGACAAGACCGGGTATCCAATTAATTAAAGCAAGTTTATATAGTGATTTTGGAAAAAAAGAGGAAGCAATTAATGAATTTAAAACGCTTATTACGTCTTACCCGGAATTTGAAAATGCTTATATTGAATTGTCAAATACGTATAGAAAATATAAAATGTACCCGGATGCATTGGCTATCCTTGAAGAACATGGTAAAAAGTTTGATAGGGTCAATGATGATCTTCCTAAAAAATATTATATACTTCGTGAAATGGGAAATAAAGATGAGGCCTGTGCATTAGTTGAAGAGTTGGGGAGTTCTTATTCCGATATCATGGATGATGCCTCGCAAACATTGGGCTGCTCTTTTTTATTGGCGCCTTTAAAAAAAGATGGAAATTCAACCTATGAATACCAGGTGATTTCCGATGACAAAGAATATCTTTTCACCGTGGAAAAAAAGGAAGGAACCTATGCAGAAGGCAATATGCAAATGAATATTAGTATGGCAAATGATGATGGTACCATCCTTCAAAGTACAGTTACCATGAATAAGGCAGCTTTAGATACGGCACACGAAATGCTGAACAGGTTTTCAGATGGAATGGATTATAAATTGAATACTACCACAACGGTATGGGTAAGCAGATCGGTGTTTGATGACATAACGAAAAACGGTAAAACAAAAATAAATGCAGATGGTACCTGGCGTACATTTAAACTAATTCCTTATGAGGATGATAATAGTTATTATTATGGCTTATTCACTTATAACGAGGATACCGAAAAGCGATTGCAACTATTACATTTGATGTCTGATGACGCAGAGCATTATGAAATATGGATTAATAATGACCGCGAAAATCCCCTGATTGTAAAAATGAAATTAGATTTTTCCGTTGAATTGGTAAAGGTGGATGAGTAATTTTTGAGATGCACCATTCCTGAGAATCGGATGATAGTATCCGGCTTTCAGTGAAATGGATTATAAGTTGATATTACTTTGTAATTAATTCTTTCAATTATTTCTTCAATAAATTTTCATCAAATAATTGCAGGATTCTTTTATATTCATCGGTCCAGCTGGAGGCTTCTACAAAACCATGATCTTCTACAGGGTATGGCGCAATTTCCCAATTATTTTTACCCAGTTCTATTAATCTTTGTGAAAGACGTACGGCATCCTGGAAATGAACATTCTCATCTACAACACCATGACAAATTAATAGATGCCCTATCAATCCATTGGCAAAATTAATAGGTGAAGAACGTTGATAGGCTATACTGTCTTCAAAGGGTTCATTTAAAATATTGGAAGTATAACCATGATTGTAATGTGCCCAATCGGTAACTGGCCGTAAAGCGGCACCGGCATTGAATTTTCCAGGTGTAGTAAACATGGCCATCAGGGTCATAAAGCCACCATAACTACCGCCATACATACCAATGCGGGTTGAGTCAATTCCATATTTTTTTACCAGCATCGCTGCTGCATCTACTTCATCGTCTAAATCTTTTCCACCCATATAACGATATATTCCCGTACGCCAATTACGACCATAACCAGCACTGCCCCGATAATCAATTTCTAAAACAGTATAACCTTTGTCTGCTAATAAATTATTAAACATAAACTCATGTACATAATAACTCCACCAATAATCTACATTTTGCAAATAACCTGCACCATGCACAAAGATGACCGCCGCGCCATTTTTGGTTCCGGCTTTTGGCTGATAAATCCTTGCATAAACCGGCTGCCCATCTCTTGCAGAAAAAGTAAAAATTTCCGGATCGCGCCAGGGATAATTTAAAAATTCCCGGCTCATTGCCTGATGGGTCAACTGTTGTGCTTTTGCATGGTCTTTATTATCCTGTAAATATAATTCCCATGGTTTATTTTGATAAGAATAACGATAAGCAAGATATTTTTCATCGGGTGACATCTTTATTTCATATCCACCCTTCTGATCTGTGATTTTTATTTTACCCTCACCATTAGTATTGATCCTGTACCAGTTTTGAATTCCCGGATTACTTTCATTGGTGAGTAGATAAAAATAATTTTTATTCCGACTTAATACCACTTCCTGTACTTCATATTGACCTTGAGTAATGGCATTTACTTTGCGCATTAAAAAATCATAAACATATAATTGTGCATATCCGGATTCTTCACTTTCAAAATAGAAATGATCAAGATCAATCCAGCCTGTAGATGCATTGTCGAAGCTGCCACCAATACCAGGCCCGTCAATCCAGGCTTCATCACGTTGGCGGCTTATCAGGGTTAGATTTCCTGAAGACGGGTTCAGTTCCATAAGCCAACGGTCTTTATTATCCAAAGAGCGGATATCTATTACGGCGCGGCTTCCATCCTGATTCCAGGAACACAGGTCTATTACGACTTTCCTGACCGGAGCTTCTTTGCCGGCAAATTTTTCCGGATAATCTTTCACATAATCCGGCCGGTCATGAATGCCCGGAATATCATCTGTATTTATTTCCACTAATTTATGTTGTAAAATATTTAAAACATAAAATGAAAAACTTCCCTGAGGTGCGCCCACATTTGTCCTTCCGTGGATATCTGTTGTATAGCCTGAAGAGGTGATATAATTTGGCACTATGGTTTGCTTTGCATTTGAGGGTTCATCATATAATAAATAGGCCAGGTATTCTCCGGTGGGGCTAAGCTCCATATTGTAAATTTCCTGGCCATTCAAATAAATATCATATAAAGAATCTGCATCTTTCAGTGCATTATTATAGGCGATTCGGCCATCTTTTTTTTCCTGTCTTTCTTTTATCACATCCGAAGTTTCTAATGCCTGGCGATGAAGCCATTCTTCCTGATCATTTAATTTTTTTATAGATGGTTTTGAACCTTCCATAAAATGAGTGAGCTGTTTTGTAGTGCCATTTTTCATATTCCAGCAAAAGAGATTATTTCCATTTTGATATACGATGGCTGTATTATTCTTAATAAATCTTGGACTATATTCATAATCTGCAGTTTGGGTAATTCTCAGGGTATCTTTTTTATTGATGTTGTATAAAAAAATATCCCCCTGGTAGGTGAAGGCGAGGAGCGTATAATCTGTTGACCAGTTCCCATTTGCCATAGCCAAAGCCATCCTGGCATTTCGCTGATCAGCTTTAACCGCTTGTAAATTTTTTAAAGAAATAGCATAAAAAGAATCACTTGGCTGATTATCCGGATTCCAGTTAAAATAAATGTTTTGATTATCTACAGACCAAAAAACATTGGAGGGAGAAGTGCCAATCCATTTGGGGTCTCTCATTATTTTTTCAACCGTTAAATTTTGAGAATAAGAAGTGCAGGTAAAAGCCATGCACAAAAGGATCCATAAACTTTTCATATATCCGGTTTTATGATTTGCATTAAAATTATTTATTAAAACAATAGTGATTTTAAATTTTTTATAAATGGAAGAACGCTAGTCAGTTTTCCTGTGCGCTTTCCTACTTTTGCTCTGCATGGCTATCACTAAAATTTCTATACCGGCATTTCTTGAATGGAGAAAAACAATACCCGTTTTTGATGTTCGCAGCCCCGGAGAATATGAACAGGCACATGTCCCCGGCGCTTATAGTTTTGCATTATTCTCTGATGAAGAAAGAAAAGAAATTGGAACCGCATACAAGCAGGTTTCCAGAGAAACTGCAGTAGAAATCGGCCTGGGCTTTTTTAAAGAAAAAATGATGCCTCTTATTGAAAAGGCCAAAAGTTTAAAAGGACAAAATGATAACAAGATTATGGTTCATTGCTGGCGTGGTGGCATGCGTAGCACAGCTGTAGCCTGGCTTTTAGATTTGTATGGCTTTGAAGTGTATGTACTGGATGGCGGGTATAAATCTTTTCGACGTTGGGCATTATCCATATTAGAAATAAAATATTCTTGTAATGTCCTGGGAGGTTATACCGGAAGCGGTAAAACAGAAATCTTGCAGCAATTCATTCAAAAAAATCATGCAGTTATCAACCTGGAAGGATTAGCAAATCATCAAGGCTCTGCTTTTGGAAACCTGCATAATATTCCTCAACCCAGGCAGGAAATGTTTGAAAATTTATTGGCTGATGCACTTTGGAATACACAACAAAGCGCACATAAAGTTTTTTGGATAGAAGACGAAAGCAGGCGGATAGGTTCATTAAATATTCCTGCTGCTTTATATGAAAGTATGCGTGCCGCCACCATTTATTTTATGGATATACCATTTGAAGAAAGATTAAAATATATTCTGAATAATTATGGACAATACACTCATGAACAATTACAAGATGCTATTCTGCGTATCCAAAAAAGGCTGGGTGGCCTGGAAACCAAAATGGCCATAGAATATTTGCATAAAGGTGATTTGGAAAAATGTTTTTCCATTTTATTAAGATATTATGACCGTTGCTACTTGAAAAATTTACCTAACAGGGAAAATATTTCTGCACAATTACATACCATACAATCATTCACTACGGATGCATCTTTAAATGCATCTCTATTGGAAAATACCATTCAAAAAAAAGAACAAGATGATAACAGAAGAAAATAAAGACGAAGCATTTAAACTCACCGGGTATTCTCATGGAGCTGGATGTGGTTGCAAAATTTCACCGGCCGATTTGGAAAATATTTTGTCAGGAACAAAAGAGGAAACGTATAAGAAATTATTGATAGGCAATCATACAAATGATGATGCAGCAGTTTATTCCATGGATGACCATAGTGCATTCATTGCTACAACTGATTTTTTTACACCAATTGTTGATGATGCTTTTGATTTTGGTAGAATTGCCGCAGCAAATGCCATTAGTGATATATATGCAATGGGTGGAAAACCCATACTTGCATTAGCCATTCTTGGGTGGCCTATAGGAAAATTGCCTCTCAGCCTGGCAAAAAAAGTGATTGAAGGCGCTAAAGAAATTTGTTTGGAAGCAGGTATTCCACTTGCTGGTGGGCACAGCATTGATACTACGGAACCCCTTTTTGGATTATCCGTAAATGGTTTATTAGAAATAAAGAACCTAAAAAGGAATGATGGCGCACAAGAAGGTGATTTGATTTTAATTACCAAAGCCATTGGTACAGGGATATTATCTACTGCGGTGAAAAGAGCTGTGGTGGAAGAAAGCCATGAAAAGAAATTGGTACAACAATTAATCACTTTGAACAAAGCCGGAGAAGCCTTGTCTTCTCTGGACGGTGTACATGCCATGACAGATATTACGGGTTTTGGTTTGGCTGGTCATTTAATTGAAATGTGTACGGGAAGCGGGCTATCTGCCTCTATCACATATCAGAAAATTCCACTCATGGAGGGCGTTCAATCTTATCTTGAAAAACGCATTATTCCGGATGCCACCTATCGAAATTGGAATAGTTACAGTTCAAAAATCAGCTTTGGTAAAGGAGTGAATGTGATGGAAGCATTTTCCGTATTACCGGATCCGCAAACCAATGGGGGATTGATGTTGGCCATAGCACCGGAGGCTTTACCTGCAGTTCAAAAAATATTAAAAGAATATGCCTGCTATACCGGTGATCCTATTGGAATATTTACGCAATCGGGTGATAAAATGATAGAGGTACATTAACCATTTCTTTTTTCAAGAAAGATCTCTGCCATCATACAACGAACACTACCGCCTCCAATGGTTTCAATAGTAGGTATGGGAACGGGTAATAGGGTGGAATCCTGGATGATCAGGGATTTTTGTTCTTCATTTAAACAATTAAATGCCGACTGGCTCAGGATGGTAAATTTTTTGCCGGTCTTATTTTTTACCTGAAGCATATTACCTGCAAAAGCATTCATTTGAGAAATGGAAATGTCAATAATCCGTTTATTCGTTGCATTTAAAATATGTTGAAACGCTTTTTTTTCATCCTCATCCCTGATGGTTTCCAGGCATATTACTGCATATTTTTCTCCGAGGTTCATCATGACGTTGGTATGATAAATGGGCGTTCCGTTTTGTAAAGTGGATAAAAAGTAAACGGGCTTGTATTTTTTGTGATTTGCAAATTCAATCAAAAGATTTTTATCCGTACGTGATGAAAGGCAGGCATACATGATTTTATTTGTATGATCCATGATGATACTTCCGGTCCCTTCTAAAAAAGTATGTTCTTTTTCAAAATGGGTGTAATCTGTGACAAGATTTACCTGGTAATTTTGTTGCAAAAACTGAATGATACTTGCTCTCTTTTCAATGCGCCTGTTTTCCGCTTGCATAGGAAAAATATACACTTCGCCTCCGGGCATGGTTACGAGCCAATTGTTGGGAAAAATTGCATCCGGTTTTACAGGTTCTTTTGAATCCGGAAAAACAGTGACTTCAATTTGTTGACTTTGCAATTGTGCTACAAAATCATCAAATTCACGAATGGCATTTTCAAGTACCTGCTGTTTCAGCATACCTGGCTGTATTTGCTGGAATGCATTAGAGCCGGCTGTCTCCGTGTTATAACCGAAAGCCGCAGGACGAATCATGAAGATTTCGGAAGCTAAATAATCCATTATTTTACACCAATTATTTGATTTATAGCCTCAGCCAGTTTTCTGTCTTTTGCCGTAATTTTATTTCCTGCATCATGCGTATTCAGGGTAATCTCCACTTTATTGTACGTATTTTTCCAATTGGGATGATGATTCATTTTTTCCGCCACCAGGGCTACACGAGTCATGAATGAAAATGCTTCCGAAAAATCTTTGAAAATAAATCGCTGATATAAGCCGTTCTTTTTTTCTTTCCACATAAAATATCATTTAATAGTTATTCGAATACCAGGTTTCCGCGGGTTTTTATCTTTTCATTAGTCAGTTCTGCAACCAATTGCACACTCGGGATTTCTTTGAGTGTGATAATTAAATTTTTGGCATCTTCTTCTTTTAACTGGTCTCCTTTCATCAGCCATAAGAAGTCAATATGTTTAAATTCCGGTAATAAAAATTCACCATCACAATTGTTATGGTAAATATAATGACTCAACTGACTGTTATCATTATAAAAAGAATATACCGGGAAAAAATAATTCCTGCTTTTGCGCCTGATATGAATATCAATATTTTTATCCAAACGAAAATCAAAATGCAAATAGTGATTCATCATCCAGCAAAAACGGTAATTCTTGGCTGTAGATACAATGCCCAATAATCGTACATCGTCAAAAAAATCGTTGGTCAGGCTGTCTATTTGCAGGATCTCATTCACAAAAACAGGTTAGGTCAAAATGATTAAAATTCAAGTTCAAATATTTTCTCTTCCGTGCCACGTAATATGTGCAATGTTGTCTTATCACCTTTTTTGAAATGCTGTAATGCCGTCATATAAGACATGACATCTACAAATTTATATTCACCCAATTGCAATAAAACATCACCCGCTTTCAAGCCGATATGTTCAGCAATTTTACCTTTACTAACGCCATCAATACGCATACCCGTACCGGTATATCCATAATCGGGAATTACACCAAGCGTTACAGGCAATGATACGGAACGCATTTCCATATCACGCGTTTTGGCAAAACTTAGTTTACCTTTTGAATCTGTAGCTTCAATGAGTTTTACAATGTAATCTATAATTTCTACTTCACCGGAATAATTGATTTTATCCCAGTCGTCCGTAGCTTTATGATAATCGGGATGGCTATTTGTAAAGAAAAATAAAACAGGAATACTATCACGGTAAAAACTGGCATGATCACTGGGGCCACTCCCACTGCTATCGAGTTTTATAACGAGATTTTTATCTGGTGTAACAGAAAAAATATTTCCCCAGTCAGGTGAAGTGCCATAACCGCCAATAGTGAGTTTTCGGGCCGTATCATAGCGGCCAATCATATCCATATTGATCATGTAGTTGGGTGATATGTTGATACTGGGATGTTCTAACCAATATTTTGACCCAAACAGACCAAGCTCTTCACCGGAAAAAGCAATGAATAAATAATTATTATTTTTTGCTTTTGAATTTTGCAAAATTCGTGACAGCTCAATCACTGCTGCGGTGCCGCTTGCATTGTCATCAGCGCCATTATGAATTTGTCCATACCCATCGAGGCTGTTATTGTCTTCGCCATATCCAAGATGATCAAAATGACCACCAATAATAACGGTAGTGGGAGCATTATTATTAATAAACGCGATAACATTCCGGGCCTTCCTGGAAACATGTTCCAGGCCTGTCATACAGGAAATGGAAAAATAGGATGTAATATCGTTGAAATATTTCTGCATGCCTTCATGTGTTATATATAAAACAGGAATACCTAATGCTGCAGTAGTATCATTTTTATTATATAAAACATTGTCTGTAATAGAAGTTGAGTTGTAAATGATCAGAGCAGTAGCTTTTTTATCTCGAGCCTCTTGTACTTCTTTTTTGATGGCATCCATAACATCAAAATGTGGGTTTTGAGCATTGTCTTCCAGTAAATATTTTAAATCAAAGAACCAGGGCTCGCCCCGTTCATTCACGCTGGGGGACACATTTCCGGAAATGGTGGCATTGGATGTGAAGGATAAGGGAAAGTATTCTTTTCGTAATTCCATGGAATCTCCGTTGACCAGAAAATAATTTTTATGGTCAGCCATTTGCTTTCCTTCATCAATGGAAAATTCCTGTATATATCCATTCGTACCTGCACTTTTTACATGGTATTTTTCGAATTGATTGCTGATATATTCCATGGCAAGTACTTCGCCCATAGTACCGGTTCTACGGCCTTCCAGCTTATCACTGGCCAGATATTTAATATGCGCTTCAATATGGTCATAGGTTATTTTATCTTCTTTCAGTTTTGCTTTTTTTTCTTTTTTAGATTGTGCAATCCCCAGAGTAGGTATAATAAGGAGCAGAACCAAGATTTTTTTATACATGCGTGGCATTTTATAATGGCAAAAATAAGATTTGTAAAAGATGAACGGTTTTTTTCAGCTCGGAAATTTAAAGTTTACAATGATACACAACTCCCTTGAGCCGGATTTATTTTATTGTAAAGCAATTGTAAAAAAGGCCATACAGTGAAGTATTATCATGAAATAAAGTCCATGCTGATATAAAGATCCAAATGAAGGATGTAAATTTGCAGGCTAATAAAAATTATTGCTTTCTAAAAATATTCATATTGCGCTCGTTGGTAATCCAAACAGTGGTAAATCATCCTTGTTTAATGCGCTTACCGGACTAAACCAAAAGACCGGAAATTTTCCCGGGGTAACAGTGGATAAAAAAACAGGGCGTTTCCATTTATCCGGAAAAAAGGAAGCTATCATTACAGATCTGCCGGGAACCTACAGTCTTTATCCCCGCCGGGAAGATGAATGGGTTGCCTACAGGGTCATGATGCAGGTAGATAAAACGACGGAGGCGGATATCATTTTGCTTGTTGTTGATGCCAGTAATTTAAAAAGGAATTTGCTTTTTTGCAGCCAGGTAATAGACTTGAAGAGGCCGGTGATTATTGCACTTACCATGATGGATATTGCTCGTAAAAAAGGAATTGAAGTGGATATTGAAGGCTTAGAAAGAGATATGGGCGTACCCGTAGTTGCGGTGAATCCAAGAAAAACTAAAACGGTAGAACCGCTGAAAAAGCTGATAGCACAATATATTAAGCACCCCTACATACCTTCCCAGATTGATTTTGTTGACACGCGGCCATCTGATAAAGAGGCCATAATTGCCGTAAAAAAAATCTATCCGGCCATTGGAGATTATGCGGCACAGCATTATTTAATCAATCATGAAAATTTTCCTTTAACAGAAAAAGAACAGGAAACCATAGAGCAAATTGAAGTGGATCATCAATTCAATCCAAGTAAAACGCAGGCGGAGGAAATTGTTAAACGGTATTCAAGAATCAAACAAATCATGCAGCAAAACGTAGTGGAGCCTGATCCGCTGCAAAAAAAATTATTCACGGAGAAACTGGATAATTTATTGATGCATAAAATATGGGGTTACCTTATTTTGTTGATCGTTTTGTTTTTACTTTTTCAAAGTATTTTCTGGCTGGCGCAATATCCGATGAATGCCATTGATTGGAGTTTTTCCCAAATAACCGGATTTTTTAATAGTATTTTACCAACAACCTGGTGGAGTGATTTACTAGTCAATGGCCTAATTGCCGGATTAAATGGTATCCTCGTATTTGTGCCTCAAATCATGATTTTATTTGGCCTCATTACAATCCTTGAAGATACCGGTTATATGGCGCGTATCAGCTTTTTGAGTGATAAACTGATGCGTAAAGTGGGCCTGAATGGGAAAAGTGTAATGCCTATGATCAGTGGATTTGCTTGCGCAGTACCGGCAATCATGAGTGCCAGGAACATTGAAAATCAAAAAGAAAGATTATTAACTATTTTAGTCACGCCCCTGATGAGTTGTAGTGCACGATTGCCTGTTTATACAATATTAATTTCACTGGTCGTACCGAATCATTTTTATTTTGGCTTTCTGAGTTTACAGGGTTTAGTGATGATGGCTTTATATATGATGGGTACAGTGATGGCATTACTGGTGAGTTATGTTTTGAAATGGATGATTCATTTAAAAGAGAAAAGTTTTTTCATTTTGGAATTACCGGTATATCGAGTACCTCGCTGGAAAAATGTAGGTGTTACTATGGTCGCTAAGGCTAAAATTTTTGTGGTTGATGCCGGGAAAATCATCATCATGATCAGTTTATTATTGTGGTTTCTTAGCAGTTATGGCCCTTCCGCCAGAATGAAAAGTATTGAAACGAAATATGCTACACTTGAACAGCAGGCTACAACACCAGAAATGCATACACATTGGGAAAAACAATATAACACTGAAAAACTGCAAAACTCTTATGCCGGTATCTTGGGTAAAGCAATTGAACCCGGCATTCGCCCGCTGGGATTTGACTGGAAAATAGGAATTGCCTTGATCACTTCTTTTGCCGCTCGAGAAGTTTTTGTGGGTACAATGGCAACGATTTATAGTGTGGAAGATAATAATAATTCCACCTTGCAGGAAAAAATGCGGAATGCGGTAAGGGAAGATGGCACCAAAGTATATACCCTTGCAACAGCATTATCCCTGATGGTATTTTATGTCTTAGCCATGCAATGTATGAGTACACTTGCTGTAGTAAAACGAGAATTAAAGAGTTGGAAATGGCCGGTTTTTCAATTCATTTATATGACCGGACTAGCCTATTTATTTAGCTTCCTGGTTTATCAGGCCTTTTCTTAAATGATTGATTCTTCCTTATTCTATACCTCTTTTTTTAGAAGGATTTTATTCAAAAATCTCTTGAGAAAACTATCATTTTTATTGTTTTCATCATTATATTTTACCACTCATCATTCTGGTATTTTTGATTTATTTTTATAAATAATTGTAAATCAATAATATATCATTTTATATAGTATTATTTCCTACAAATTACTAAAATAAACTTGGTACTATGTGATACATAGTATTAAAAAACCATTTACCTTTGTTTTATCATTGTGATAACTGACTGGTAACAGAAGAACATAATGAACCGGCTTCAATAAATTTAAAAAAACATTTTGCAGGAAACTGCGAAAAATTAAAAACCCGGAATATGGATATTCAAAACACACAGAGCCAAATGCGAAAAGGAGTATTGGAGTTTTGCATTTTATCTATCATCCGTCATGGGGAAGTGTACCCTAGTGATATAGTAGAAAAAATGAAAGCAGCCAATCTTCACATTTTAGAAGGAACATTATATCCTTTACTTACCCGTTTAAAAAATGCGGGAGTTCTATCATACAGGTGGGTTGAAAGTAATAGTGGGCCGCCCCGGAAATATTTTCTCATGACCGAAAATGGGTTGGCCTTTTACCAAGAACTTGAAAAAACCTGGGAAGAACTGGCAGGAGCTGTGAAAGCACTCACACAAATGTCATCAGAAAATATAGAAACAGAAACACCTAACCACAACCAATAAAACTTGAAATATGAAAAAGGTAATAAATATCAACTTCCAGGGACGGGTAGTACCTATAGAAGAAACTGCTTATGATATGCTTAAGCAATATATTGAGAGCCTGCAACAATACTTTTCAAACGAAGAAGGCAGTGATGAAATCATCAATGATATAGAAGGACGTATAGCAGAACTTTTTTCTGAAACTTTAAAGAAAGGAAGTACCTGCATTACGGATGATGATGTAGAGGCCATCATAAAGAGTATGGGCCGTCCGGCAGATTTTGAAGCGGATGAAATAAACCTGCAATCTAAAGTAGAAAATGAAAACCGTAAATCACAATCTGAATCAAAAGATTCAGGCGGGGAAAATACCACGCCACCTCCCCCACATCGTTTGTACCGCGATGAAAATGATAAAGTAGTGGCAGGTGTTTGCGCCGGGCTGGCCAATTATTTTAATATTGACCGTGTAGTCGTTCGGATTTTATTTGTTATTTTCTTTGGTGCATTATTTATACCATACCTGATCTTATGGGTGGCTGTTCCCAGTACCGCATCTACCGTTATCGGATCTACCAGGAAGAGATTATACCGTGACCCGGAGAATTGCATGATTGGGGGCGTGTGCAGTGGGATTGCGCATTACTTTAATATCAATATTTGGATCCCCAGAGTTATTTTTTTAATTCCATTTATTACCTTCTTATTCAGATGGTCTCATTTTGGTCCCTGGAATTTTCCAAGTATTATCAATTTTACTTTCAGCCCAGGTGCTACAATTATATATATCATCTTATGGATAGCAATCCCAGAAGCGAAATCCACTTCTGAAAAGCTGGAAATGAAAGGGGAGAAAGTGGATTTAAACAGTATAAAAACAACCATTCAGCAGGACATGGCCGGTGTAAAAGATCGTGCAAAAAAATTTGGCGCTGAAGTGAAAGAAAGAGCTCAGGAAATTGGGTCTTCTCTTAGTCAAAGAAGTAAATCTACGGCCAGTGAAGCAATTTCCGCAGGAAGAAGGAGTAGTGGCGGACTTGGGAAAGTAATCATCTTATTATTTAAAATCTTTGCCTATTTCATTTTAGGATGTATTGTTATTTCACTGGTCATTGCATTATTAACGATGGGTATTTCATTTGCCGGCTTTCTACCTTATAAAGTGTACCTTATCAATGATGGCTGGCAAACCGTTTACCTGTGGGGTACATTGCTTTTGTTTATATGGGTGCCGGTTATAGGTATTATTACCTGGATAATCCGGAGAATTGCAAATACCAAATCCCATAGCAATTTTATGACTTATACATTTATTGCATTATGGACCTTGGGGTGGGCTAGTATGATATTGCTCGTTTCATCTTTGACGAGAGATTTCGGCTCTCATAATACACCCAGGGAAGAAGTAGTGTCACTTGAGAACCCATTGGTGAATAAATTAGAATTAAAAAATGCAAGCAATACCAATGATTTTATCAGAAGCCGTTGGTGGCATTTTGAACCATTCGTCAACATTGATGAGGATACTATTTTCTTGAAAAATAATAAGATAAAAATAGTAAAATCACTGACAGATAGCTTTAGTGTAAAAATGTTTCGTGTATCCAATGGCTCTTCCAGGCCCGAAGCAAATGCATTGGCTAATAAAATAAATTACCCGATTTATCAAAAGGATTCTAGTTTATTCTTTGGAACAGGGATCGCCATTACACCAAAAGAAAAATTCCGGAACCAGGGAGTATATATTACCATAGCAGTACCTGTTGGCAAAAGAATTATTATTGATAAAAATGTGGGATGGAATGATTATAGCAGCTTTCACTTTGGAAATGATTTTGATGATTATAATTGGAGAAACTTTAATGATGAGGGTTTAGACTGGGATCATAATGTAGAATATATTATGACGGAAAGCGGTCTTAAACGGGTACACCCGGCATTAAATGATCAAGATGATCAGGATGAAGATAAGGAGCAGGGAGAAAACCCGTCTCCATCGCAGGATTCCGTTTATCGCTATAAGCAACCCCGACAGTCAAATGATTCTTTGAAAAAAGTATCTGCAAATACAGTTGAAAAGGAAAAAGTAAATATCCCAATGTCCTCACTTTTTATGCAACGTTTTTTGATTTAAACTCGGTTAAGGTTGGGAAAAGAAGAGTCCTGTTCCATTTTTGGAATGGGATTCTTTGTGAATGGATGTTTTATTTTTTAATGGTCATTTGTTCGCTTATTTTTGTTTGCAGGAAGAAAAGCACCTTCGTAATTTTATCAATAAAAAATAATGTATGAAAGCAACAGCTTTTACTAATTTTCATATTGCTCTCGGGGCAAAAATGGCGGAATTTGCAGGAAATAATATGCCTATCAGTTATTCCGGCATCAATGATGAACATTTGTGTGTAAGAACAAATGCCGGTGTTTTTGATGTAAGTCATATGGGTGAATTTATCATCAAAGGACCGCATGCATTATCACTTATACAACGTATTACGACCAATGATGTGTCCAAAATTACTTCCGGGAAAGCCCAATATAATTGCCTAACAAACGAAGAAGGTGGTATCATTGATGACCTAATCGTCTATTGTATTGAAGAAAATAAGGTGTATATGCTGGTGGTAAATGCCAGCAATATTCAAAAAGACTGGGATTGGATAAGTGCACACAATACAGAAAATGCAGAAATGAAAAATATTAGTGATGCCACCTGTTTACTGGCTATCCAGGGACCCAATGCCTGTAAAATATTACAACCATTAACGAGCATTGATATGATAAACTTGAAGTATTATACTTTTGGTAAAGGAGAATTTGCAGGAGTGGATAATGTGCTCATCAGTGCGACCGGTTATACAGGTTCGGGCGGTGTGGAAATTTACTTTGAAAACAAAGAAGACCATGCAGAAAAAATCTGGAATGCCATTTTTGATGCAGGGAAATCATCCGGAATAAAACCGATAGGCCTTGGTGCCCGGGATACATTGCGATTAGAAATGGGATTTTGCTTATATGGAAATGATATTGATGATACTACATCGCCTCTCGAAGCAGGATTGGGTTGGATAACTAAATTGAATAAAGAAACAAAATTTACAGCCCAGGGAATATTACAGCAACAAAAAGAGGAAGGTATTAAAAGAAAATTGATTGGCTTTGAAATGCTTGAACGTGGTATTCCAAGACATCATTATCCCATTGTAGATGCGGGTGGTAAAGAAATTGGGTATGTAACCAGCGGTACGCAAGCACCATCTCTTGGTAAAGCAGTCGGTCTGGGCTATGTAACTATTGAAAATGCTTCGCTCGATCAAGAAATTTTTATCAGTATCCGCAATCAACCGGTTAAAGCTAAAGTTACTAAAGTACCCTTCAAATAAATTTTACATGGATACCGGCAAAGAGAATGAACAAATTGCGATACAATGGTTTAAGGCTTTTAATACGCAGGACCTGGAAGAATTGCTGGCATTATATGATGAACAAGCAAAACATTTTAGTCCCAAGTTAAAAGCCAAAATACCTGATTCAAATGGCTTGATTGAAGGGAAAAAAGCTTTGCGAGAATGGTGGGCTGATTCTTTCAAAAGATTGCCTGGCTTACATTACGAAGTTCAAACGATTACAGCAAATGAACATCGGGTATGTATGGAATATACAAGGGAACTTCCCGGAGATGAAGACCTGCAAGTGGCTGAAGTGCTTGAAATCAAGAATGGGAAAATTATCTTTTCCCGTGTTTATCATGGCTGACAAAAATTTTTTACTCATTGGAAGTAAAATGAAATTTTCTGCACCCGTTTTTTTCCTGTTCTTCATGTGTATTTGTGCATTGTGCTCTTGCGGAAAATATATTACACAAAAAGGTATAGCATCTTATTATAGCGACTCGTTTAATGGAAAGAAAACAGCCAATGGAGAAATTTTTAAAAATGATAAATTAACGGCCGCTCATCAAACTTTACCTTTTGGTACCAGAGTAAAAGTGATGAATCCTCAAAATGGAAATAGTGTAAAAGTACGCATCAATGACCGGGGACCTTTTGTAAAAGGACGTATTATTGACCTCAGTAAAAAAGCAGCAGAAAAATTAAATATGATCAATGATGGAATTTTACAGGTTGTTTTAAAATATAAATCCAAAAAGAATTAATTTTTGCAAAGAATTATTTTTACGGTCACCAATGATTTAAACTATGATCAGCGAATGCAACGCATATGCTGTTCCTTATCTAAAGCCGGGTATGAAATTATACTCGTCGGCAGAAAAATGAATTCTTCTTTACCACTTGTGCAACAATTTTTCCGGCAAAAAAGATTGCATTGTTTTTTTCAAAAAGGAATATTCTTTTATGCAGAATTTAATTTGCGATTATTTTTTTGGTTAATATTCAGAAAAATGGATGGCATCTGTGCAATTGATCTGGATACCATTTTACCGGCCTATTTTGTCTCAGTAATTAGAAGAAAAAAAAGAATTTATGATGCACATGAACTTTTCACCGAACAAAAGGAAATTGTAACCCGACCGGTCATTCACCGGGTATGGCTTGCCATTGAAAAATTTGCAGTACCAAAATTCAGCAATGGGTATACCGTTAATGATTTTATTGTTCAGGAATTCATGAAAAGATATCATGTTCAATATGGGCTTATTCGTAATTTGCCACAACGCACCTCATTGCCATCCGGGCCATCCAAAATTGCAAACAGGTTTTTCATCTACCAGGGAGCCGTTAATGAAGGACGAAGTTTTGAAACATTGATCCCTGCAATGAAGGAAGTAAATTGTACACTGCGGATTTTTGGACAGGGAAATTTTATGGAGCAGGCAAAGAAATTGATTTCATTACATCATCTCGAAAATAAAGTCATCCTGGAAGGTCCAGTTTTGCCGGAAGAATTGAAGTCCATAACACCACAATCCTATCTTGGAATCATGTTGTTTGAAAAAACGGGGATGAATCAGTATCAATCTTTAAGTAATCGCTTTTTTGATTATATCATGGCAGGAATACCACAATTATGTATTGCTTATCCCGAATATAAAAAGATCAATGACCAATATCATATCGCCTATATGATTGATGATACCAGCATACAAACCCTCTCTCATGCTTTGAATAAAATTCTTCTTGATGACAAAGCATATGAAGAGCTAAAAATAAATTGTATGAATGCCCGCACTGAATTAAACTGGGAAATGGAAGAAAAAAAACTGAAAGATTTGTATTTTCAATTTTTCAATAAATGAATAAACATTAACGGCAATAAAATTCGAATCCCTGGAAAAGCATCTTCATATTATTTGCCTAGATATTCCTTACCCGGTTAATTATGGTGGTGTTTTCGACTTGTTTTACAAACTGACGGCACTGAAATCTTTAGGCGTCAGCATTTATTTACATTGTTTTGAAAGTGGCCGTCAGCCACAGGAAGAGCTGAATCAATATTGCACTGAAGTGAATTATTATCCGCGCAATACGGGAGCAAAAAGCTTATCTTTTCGGCTTCCTTATATCGTGAAAAGCAGGCGTAGCACTGCACTTCGGCAACGTTTACTAAAAGATGATTTTCCTATTTTAATGGAAGGAACTCATTGTACATGGCTTCTCCAGGATGAAGCATTTAAAGAAAGAAAGAAATTTGTTCGATTACATAATGTGGAACATTTGTATTATGAAAAATTATATAGATGTACAAATGATCTGGAAAAAAAACTGTATTACTGGTGGGAGTCTAAATTGTTGAAGAATTATGAAAACAAAATGATTCGACTTGCCGATGCCTTTTGGGCAGTAGCGCAAAGAGATGCTGCGTATATTCAAAATGAGTTTTCCTGTAAATCCGTTTTTTTTCTGCCCTTGTTTTTACCACCCTGGAAAGTATCCAGCAAAGAAGGTATGGGGCAGTATTGTCTTTATCATGGAAATCTTAGTGTAGCAGAAAATGAATTTGCAGCAGTTTGGTTGATCAAAAAAATATTTAAGAAATCCGAAATTTGTTTAATCATTGCCGGAAAGAATCCTTCAAAGAAATTGCGTGCTTTGGCCAGGAAGTTTAAAAACATTGAATTAGTGCCAAACCCTTCAGACACTAAAATGGAAACATTGATTGCCGATGCACATATTCATGTTTTGCCTTCATTCAATAGTACCGGTATTAAGCTCAAGTTATTAAATGCTTTATATAATGGACGGCATTGTGTCGTGAATAGTGAACTGAATGATCATGATGGGCTGGACGAACTGTTACATCTTCAAAAGACTCCACAGGGCATGAAACAACTCATTGAGCAATTGTATTATCAGCCATTTTTATTGTCTGAAATTAATATGCGAAAAGCATTACTCGAGGAAATGTTTGACAATACAAAAAATGGCCAACAGGTTATTGACTGGATTTGGCATGAAAAGAAAATGCCATAAAAGGATATCTTATATTTCAGCAACTTTAGCGCTATCAAAAACCTGGTTTCTTTCAGTTTTCAATAAACGCGATGGATATTTATTAATAACTGGAAAATCATGTGTAGCCATCAAAATGGTTGTACTATATGTTTTTGAAATTTGAAGGAGTAATTGCATGAGTTCATCACTTGTTTCCGGATCAAGATTACCCGTAGGTTCATCTGCGAGTATTAATTTGGGTGAATTCAGAAGAGCCCTGGCAATATCTACTCTTTGTTGCTCTCCACCACTCATTTCAAAAGGCATTTTAAAGCCTTTACTTTTCAGGCCCACTTTAGCCAGCACTTCATTAATCTTTTCATCCATCAATTTTTCATCTTTCCACCCTGTTGCCTTTAATACAAAGCGGAGATTTTGATGCACATTCCTGTCCGTTAATAATTGAAAATCCTGGAAAACTACACCCAGGTTACGCCTTAAAAAAGGTACTTTTTTCCAATTCATTTTCTTCAAGTCAAAGCCTGCAACCATTCCTTCACCTTCTTTTAGCGGCAATTCTCCATACAAAGTTTTTAAAAGACTGCTTTTTCCGGTACCGGTTTTACCCACGAGATATACAAATTCACCCTTTTCAATAGTAAAATTGACATCCTGTAAAATCAGGTTACTGCCCTGGTAAATATTGGCATGACTTAAACTTACAACAGTATCACTCATACAATTCATTTTGTCAAATGTAAAGTTTACCGGGTTAGTATGCCCTATTTGATTGCAATTTTTACGTATTTTTAAAATAAATTTGGATAACTAAAAATTTAGTCTAACTTTGACTAAAGAATTAGTTATAAAGAAAACGATTAGTATGAAAACATTGACAAAAGCTGAGGAACAAATAATGCAGGCACTATGGAAAATCAAAAAAGGGTTTTTAAAAGACATTATTGAAGCGATGCCCCTGCCTAAACCACATCACAATACGGTTGCTACATTATTGAAAATTCTCATTGACAAAAAGTTTGTCCAAACAGAAACCTTTGGCCGGATGTATGAATATACACCCTTAGTAACAAAAGCCGCCTATTCAAAAAATAGTTTAAATGGTTTGATCAAAGGTTATTTCGGCGGTTCTTTTAGTAATGCTGTATCCTTCCTGGTTCAGGAAAATAAACTCAGTGTGGAGGATCTTGAATTATTAATCTCTCAATTGAAAAAAAGATAAAACTTCATAAGATGGAAACAATCTTTATTTATCCGGTAAAAGTGCTTATTTGTTCCGCCATCTTTTTTGGGTATTATTTTATGGCCTTGCGGAATAATCGTTTCCATTTTTACAATCGTTTTTATTTATTATTTGCTTTTGTCGCAAGCGTAATCATTCCATTTTTACATTTTGAATGGTTTTACCTCCCAATTGAAAATACCGGCACTACACAATGGCTGCAAGACATAATTGTAAAAACGAATGTAACTGCAGCGAATCCATGGGATAAGTTCATGAATATTGAAACGCTTACCACTACAATGTATTTAATAGTAACGCTCATACTCCTATTCATATTCACCAGGCATATTGTTCAAATTTATGTCTTTCGAAAAAGGTATGGCGTACAGAAAATGGGGGATATTGATTTTATTAATACCGACATCCCACAGGCCCCTTTTTCATTTTTATCTATGTTGTTTTGGAGAAAAGATATTTCAATACATAGCAAAACCGGAAGACAAATAATCAAACACGAATTATCTCATATCCATCAAAAACATACCTGGGATAAATTATTTGTACAATCCCTTCAATGTCTTTATTGGTATAATCCATTTTTTTATTTCATGCGAAAAGAATTATCGCTGGTTCATGAATTTATCGCTGATGAAAAATCAGTTGGGGAAGATGGTGTGGAAGCTTTTGCTGAGATGATGCTCGAAGCAAACTTTCATCCCAATATATTTTCTCCTGCACAATCATTTTTTTATTCACCTATTAAAAGAAGAATTATTATGCTTACTACATCAAAAAAACCTCGCTACAGTTATCTCCGCCGGTTATTCGTATTACCCGTATTAGCCGTCACTGTTTTATTGTTTGCATTTAAAATGAAACAACGTGATAATACCATGGCTTCTGATCCTCATTCGAAGATCCATTCTATTTCAGATACCATTCCCTATTATGGTATGTATGATGGCAAAAAAGTATTTGGCGTAAAAGTCATCTTTAAACAACAAATGGTTGAACTTACTCTGCAAGACAATACCAAAAAAACCATGACGGTTGATGAAGCAAAAAAACTCAACATTCAATTACCACCGCCGCCTCCTGCAATGCAGTCATCAAAACTTTCGCAACCTGAAATAACTTCCGTAGAAATATCTAATAATGCATTTACGGACAAAAAGACCCTGATACCGAACCAGGATATGATTTCCATACAGGCCGATACAATTTATGTGCAAAAAGAAAATGATGCGCATTCTTATGTAATCGACGGGAATTTCCAACTTTTATCAAAGCAAAATAAAAACCCCTTATATGTCTTAAATGGGATAATTATCAGTGCAGATGAATTAAAAAATACCTCACCGATTATCATTCAATCAATAAATGTATTAAAAGGTGAGTCAGCTATTCAGAAATATGGTGACAAAGGCAGCAACGGCGTTATTGAAATGTTTACTAAAGAACAGGGATTGAAAGATAATCAGTCAGCAGAAACCGTGGAAAACAGTAAGGATTTAAAGGGGGTAGATGTGCGGACATCCGAAGTAGCCAATGAAACATCAGAAGCGCATTTTCCGGGAGGTAATGATGCCTGGATCAAATATTTGCAAAGAAATCTGAATATGGGTACAATCTATAAAGCTCATGCACCTAATGGAACTTATAATGTGGTAGTATCATTTTTGGTGGATGAAAAAGGAAATATTCAGGAAATTAAAGCGTTGAATGATCCCGGTTTTGGCACTGCAGCTGAAGCAGTAAGGGTTATTCAACAAGGGCCTAAATGGATACCCGCCGAAGAAAATGGTAAAAAAATAAAATTCCCACTGAAGCAGACTATCCGTTTTATCATAAATTGATAGAAGTAAAACAAGATTACTTAAAGCTGATTAAAAATATACCGGAATAAAACTGGTATATTTTTTTTTATGAATATAAAATCTTTTCACTTGGGGTATGTATTTCTAAAGACTTTTTATGATGGGCTTCCACTCTTCCAATAATTCGGGCCGGTATATTAAACTGATTTGAAGCCGCAATAAGATCCTGGGCAGATTTTTCATTGGTAAAAATTTCCAGGCGGTGCCCCATATTGAATACCTGCATCATTTCTTTATTGTCAGCACCGGCATTTTTTTGAATGAGTTGAAAAACATAAGGTGTTTCAAATAAATGATCTTTAATAATTTTCATTGGGCCGGGTAAATATTTCAGGCATTTCGTTTGGCCTCCCCCACTGCAATGTATCACACCATAAATATTTTCAAAATATTGCTCCAGTAGCAATTTCATCAATGGCGCATAAGTACGTGTAGGAGACAATAAAAGTTTTCCTACGGATATTTTTTCTTTACCTTTTGGAGTGGTCATCTCAACAATATCAGAGAGGCTATTTTTACCAATATACACTACTTCATTTTCCAATGAATGTTCAAAAGTTTCGGGATAATTCTTGGCATAATCTTTTTTCAAAACATCATGCCGGGCACTTGTAAGGCCATTGCTGCCAATACCACTGTTATAGGATTGCTCATAAGAAGATTGACCATCACTTGCAAAACCTACAATAACATGTCCTGGTTTAATTTTTTCATTCGTAATAATTTTACTCTTTGGCCATCGCGCAGACATGGTACCATTGACGGCTATAGTACGAACCACATCGCCTACATCAGCTGTTTCACCACCGAGGAATTGAATATGAATTCCATGTGTTTCCAATAAGGCAAAAAACTCACGGGAGCCGGTTATAATTTTTTCCAAAACTTCTCCTGGAATTTTTGATTTATTCCTGTCAATAGTGGAGGAGAATAGAATATTCTGATAGATGCCGGCACACAATAAATCATCCAGATTCATGGCTATGGCATCCTGTGCAATTCCTTTCCATACATCAAGGTCACCGGTCTCTTTCCAGGCTAAGTAGGCAAGAATGCTTTTGGTTCCGGCGCCATCCGCATGCATCACATTGATAAAGTCTTTATCACCTGATAAATAATCAGGATACATTTTGCAAAACGCATGCGGATATAGACCCTGGTCAAGTTGTCGGACAGCAGCATGTACTTCTTCTTTCTGTGCACTTACCCCACGTTTGGTATATAAAGACATGAATAGATTTATTTTGAAAAAGCAAAAATAAGGTATGAAGCAATGTGGTTCTTTAAATTCTATTCATCATTGGGGCATGCCGCTTATATTTGCGACAGGATGCAAGTTCATAACCATATTGATCATTTACCACCAATTGAAAATGCAGTGATAACTATTGGCACTTTCGATGGAGTACATAAAGGACATCAACAAATTATCCGGCAACTAAAGGAAGAAGCAAAAAAGATCCAGGGAGAAACCGTCATTATTACATTTCATCCACATCCCAGGTCAATTGTCCCGGGACGGGAACCGGTTTCTATTTTAACAACGCCTAATGAAAAAATAGCGTTATTGGAAAATATGGGCATAGATCATTTAGTGATCATTCCCTTTAATTTGGAATTTTCGCAACAGTCTGCAACAGCCTTCATTGAACATTTCCTGGTTGAAAAATTCCACCCACATACCGTTATTATTGGTTATGATCATCGTTTTGGAAAAGGCCGTGAAGGGGATTATCATTTAATGGAAAAGTTGGGGAAAAAATTTGGTTTTTTGGTGAAGGAAATTCCGGAACAGGTTTTGAATGATATTACAGTCAGTAGCACCAGGATCCGAAAGGCATTAAACGAGGGAGAAATTGAAACGGCCAATAATTACCTGGGTCATACCTATTCCTTTGAAGGGGAAGTTGTAGATGGGAAAAAAATTGGCAGGACAATCGGTTACCCTACCGCAAATATTAAAGTGTATGAACTGGAAAAATTAATTCCTGCAAATGGTGTTTATGCAGTAGAAGTACGGTGTAATAGTGAAAGCAACCTTCATAAGGGAATGATGAGTATTGGTACCCGGCCTACTATTGGTGGCACACCAAGGACAATTGAAGTACATCTTTTTGATTTTACAAAGAATATATACCACAGCACCATTCGCGTTTTTGTAAAATATTTTTTAAGGAAGGAAGTAAAATTTGCAGGATTAGAAGAAATGAAATTACAATTATACCGGGATCAGTTGCAAGCCTGCTCATTTCTTCAAAAGGATCTCAGCAACACATAATTTTTACAGCCATTTCTTTCAATAAACTTTCATGTTCATTGGATGCATCATTAATGCCAATACTACGTAGGTTATACTGGTGAAGCAATAATAATATTTTTTCAATACCATGAAAGCCATAATGCTCATAAGCCTGTAATGCTTGTTTGCTGGCAATAGGATTTCTGTTAAATACGTTCAAGGCTGATTGCATATTCACCTGCGGCATTTCGCAAAGGATATATACTTTACTGAAAAAACTATATAAAGTGGGTAGTAACAAGGGCATTGGAATTGCTTTTGGATTTTCTCCGAAATATTGAATGATGCGGAGAGATTTGGCAAGGTTTTTTCCGGCTAATGCAGCTTGCAATTCAAAAGGGTTGTATTCTTTACTAATGCCAATAAAAGTTTCTATATCACTTGCTGTAATCATTTTCCGATCAACCAGGTTAATAGCCATTTTTTCCACTTCCTGTTGTATACGAGATAAATCATTTCCTATATGGTCAATTATCAGGGATAGGGCATCGGGTTGTATCCGGTAGCCTTTATCAGCAATCATTTGAGCCGTCCACTCCGGCAACTTTTCATCGTACATTTTTTTGGAGGATAGGACCACTCCGTTTGATTTGAGTAATTTGCTGAATTTGGTCCGCTGATCCATTTTCTTGTCTTTATAAGCAATAATGAAAATGGTGGAAGACAATGGTTTTTCAATATAAGATTCCAACTTTAAAATTTCTTTCATGTGCTGAGCCTCCTTCAGCAAGACAACCTGCCGTTCCGCAAAAACCGGGTAACGCATACAAGCATTTAAAACATCTGCCCATTGGGCATCTTTTCCATAAAATATGGTAAGATTAAAAGCCGCTTCCGTTTCGGGGAGTATATGATTTTCTGCGTAATTGATTACCTGGTCTATAAAATAAGGCTCATTACCTTCTAACCAATAAATGGGTTTGAAAATATTTTTCTTCCAGTCTTCAATGATTTTTTCTGTGGCCACAGCCAAATATCAATCTTTTTTTAAAAAGAATAAAGTTCATTTTACTATGGTCACAGATCCTTCATCCAGGATAGGCATATTTTTAAATCGTAATATAATATTGGCCACAACAATGACATCTCTCTGGCAATAAGCTGCTATGCGTGGTAGGTCATGATCTTGATAATAAACCTCTTGTACTTTGCTCCCATCCATATCTGTTTTGGAAGTAGGAATTTGAAGTACATGAGCTAATAAATTCAGCGAAATAAAATTTTTGTAATCACCGAATTTCCACCACTGTAAAGTATCCACCATTTTTACCTCCCAGGGTTTTGCGCCCTGTATAAAAAGGTATGGAGGGAGCTCCAGGCCATTTATGAGCATTCGCCTGCAGATAAATGGGATATCAAATTCACGAATATTATGTCCACAAAATTCAAAGTATTTTTTATGCTTTAAAAGCTGAAGGGAGAGTTGATTAAATTTCTGTAATAAATCCTTCTCCTCATCCCCGTATATACTTTTTACACGAAATTCTAAATGCCCGTTTTCATGCAGTACAAAATATCCTGTAGAAATACATACGATTTTCCCAAATTCAGCAAAAATCCCCGCCTTTTGTGACCAGCTTTCTTCCGGTGTAGAATTTTCTGGCATGGTTTTGGAAATCTTGTCCGACCAAAGGCTTTTCCATTCCTGGGGGAGTTGAACAAAGGCCGGAGAAACAGGCACCGTTTCAATATCTATAAAGAACAGGTCAAAAATGGAAGGGCCATTCATAAGTGAAATATATTTAATAAAACAAACAACAAAACATGAGTTACTCAAATTATCCAACCACAGGCTCACCAAATCAGCCTGCAGCCCAGCCACCTAAAGATAATAGAAAAATCATATATGCCATCTTAGTTATTGCATTATTGGGAACATGGGGTTACCTGATTTATGATAAGAATAAATCTTCCGACACCATTACACAATTGCAAACTCAATATTCAAGTGTTGATTCTGCACGTAGTTCTGTGCAATTAGAATATAATGCAGCACTCGCACGCATGGATTCACTTGCAGGAAGCAATACGGAATTGACCGGCGCTTTGAATGATAAGAAAAATGAAATTGAAAAACTAAAAGCCGATATTAAATCTGAATTAGGCAAGAAAAATGCTGACCTGTCAAAGGCAAAGTCTATGATTGCTCAATTGAATGGAAAAATCACAGACTTACTTTCACAAATTGAGGAATTAAAAACTCAAAACCAGGCTTTGACTACTTCTAATCAACAATTGACTACAGAGCGGGATACTTTATCTTCTCAAAAGAAAGTCGTAGAGCAAAATCTGGCAAATACTCAGGCACAGAAAGCAGCTGTAGTGGATGTAGCATCTACATTGCATGCATCCAATATCAATATAGCAGCAATCAATATTAAGAATAGTGGTAAAGAGAAGACTACTTCTACAGCAAAAAGAACGGATATTTTCCGTATCTCTTTTGATCTGGATGAAAACAGGATAGCGCCCAGTGGATCCAAAGAATTATATGTAATTGTTACTGCACCCGATGGGAACCCCATCACGATTCCTGGAAATGGAAGCGGCACATTTACCACGCGTGATGCAGGTGAAAAAGTATTTACAAGCAAAGTCACCGTACAATATGAACAGGGTAAATTAACTCCCGTAAGTTTCGATTGGAAGCCCGAAGCAGGTAAATATCAAACAGGAAATTATAAAATTCAGATATACCAGAATGGATATAAAATTGGTGAAGGATATAAGACTTTAAAGAAAGGTGGATTATTTGGTTAATTACTCCCTCTATATATTTCTTATTATTTTGAAAAACCCCAGCATGGGGTTTTTCTTTGTTTAAAATAACTTAAGCCATATGAATTAAGTATGTGATGAGAAATAGCGGAAATTCAGCTGTAACAATGCAATCTTTAGGAGAAGTCTTATGACAAATACTTATCACTCTTTTACCGATAGAAAAAAGTACTCAAAATAAAATTGTCAGACTTTAGTGGTCATCTTAATAACCGGGATAATCATTTCTTCCAGGCTTACGCCTCCATGCTGGAAAGTATTTCTATAATAATTTACATAATGATTATAATTATTAGGATAACATAGAAAGCCTTCCTCTTTGGCAAAGATGAATGATGAATTTACATTTGGCGTTGGTAGCCCGGCCTCTTTCGGGTCACGAAATACCAATACATCTTTAGGATCATAGTTGAGATTCCTGCCGTGTTTATAACGCAGGTTTGTTGTGGTTTGTTTGTCGCCAATGACTTTTGAGGGGTTTTTAACACGCACACTACCATGATCGGTAGCGAGTACAATATTAATTTTTTTATCAGCAATTTTTTTCAATGCCTGGTGAAGAGGGCTATGCTCAAACCAGCTGCGTGTAATACTGCGATAGCTGACTTCATCTGCTGCCAGCTCTTTCAGAATTTCAATTTCCGTACGTGCATGGCTCAGCATATCTACGAAATTATAAATGATGACGGTTAAATCATTTTGCAGTAGATTATGAATGTTAGAAACCAATTGCTGGCCATCATGGTGGTTGACTACTTTGGTATAATTGAACCGAATATTTTCTTTGCGTAATTTTTTTAATTGTGCTTTTAAAAAGGTTTCTTCAAATAAGTTTTTTCCACCTTCCTCATCATCATTTTTCCATTCTTTAGGAAAATGTTTTTCAATATCTACCGGCATCATTCCGGCAAAGATTGCATTGCGGCAATATTGTGTGGCCGTGGGCAAAATACTGTAAAAAGTATCTTCTTCAATGATCCGGAAATTCTCAGAGAAGATAGGTTCTATTGCTTTCCATTGATCAAAGCGTAAATTATCTATCACAATAAAAAAAGTAGGAATATCTGTTTCTAAAAAAGGAACCACCTTTTCCTTAAATAATTGATGGCTCAAGATCGGGGATGAGGCATTAGGTTTTTGAATCCAGCTCGTATAATTCCGGCTAATGAATTTAAAAAACTCTGTATTTGCTTCGTGTTTCTGGGCCTGGAAGACATCTTGCATTTCAGGGCTGTTGCTTTTTTCCATCTCCAATTCCCAAAATACAAGCTTTTTATAGATATCCATCCATTCACGACTTTCGGGATTACTATTCAGGGCAATAAATAAATTTCGAAATTGCTGCTGATATGCATTGGTTGTTTTTTCAGATACAAGCCTTTTATTGTCAATAATTTTTTTCAAAGCCAATAAAACCTGGTTGGGATTTACCGGTTTTATCAGGTAATCGGTAATCTGGCTTCCGATCGCATCATCCATCAAATCCTCAGTTTCATTTTTGGTAATCATGACCACAGGTAATTGTTTACTTACCTCTTTCATTTTTTGTAATGTTTCCAATCCGGATATACCCGGCATTGTTTCATCGAGTAATACTACATCTACTTCATTTTCTTTAACAAAGTCAATGGCTTCAAACCCATTTGTAAGCGTATATACTTCATACCCTTTTTCCTGTAAAAATAATTTTTGCGACTGCAGGCTTTCTATTTCGTCATCCACCCAGAGTATAGTTGCTAATGCCATATTTTTAGTTTAAGCCGGCCAATAATTATATATTAATCCGGTATCCTGTGTAAAATCAATCCGAATCGCCAAAATACAAATTGTACTTTTGCTTTCAATCCGGAAACGGGTTGTTTAACAAATAAAAAACATAGATGGAACAGGCATTGCGTAAAATTATTAATGATCCCGTATATGGTTTTATCACGATCAATGACCCTTTGATTTTCCGATTAATGGCTCAGCCGGTTTATCAGCGATTAAGGAGGATACATCAAATGGCACTGGCGCATCTTGTATATCCGGGAGCGGTGCATTCCAGGCTACATCATTCCCTGGGTGCATATCATCTCATGTGCCAGGCAGTGGCAGAACTACGGTTAAAAGGAATTGATATTTCTCCTGATGAAGAAACGGCAGTGAAGGCAGCTATCCTGTTACATGATATTGGGCATGGGCCTTATTCACATGCCCTGGAATATACGCTTATTCCCGGAGTACAGCATGAAACGCTGAGTCTGCTTATCATGCAACAGTTGAATGATCTTTTAGATGGAGAATTAACTTTAGCAATTGATATTTTTACCAATCAATATCATAAGCCGTTCCTGCATCAACTAATATCCGGTCAATTGGATATGGATCGAATGGATTATTTAACCAGGGATAGTTTTTTTACCGGAGTAAGTGAGGGAGTTATTGGATATGCACGTATTTTAAAAATGTTGCATGTACATGAAGGACAATTGATGGTGGAAGAAAAAGGCATTTATAGTGTGGAAAAATTTTTGGTGGCACGCAGGCAAATGTATTGGCAGGTCTATTTACATAAAACAGTATTAGCTTCTGAAAAGATGCTGGTAAAAATTATGGAACGGGTACATGAATTGTACCCACTTAATGGAACATCATTATCCATCAATCAACCTCTGGATTACTTTTTTCAGGAGTTTTCCGGTGAAATGACTAAGACAGCACTTGAAAATTTTTGCCGATTGGATGATGCTGATATACTATTTGCCATAAAAAAATGGGCTTCATTTTCCGATCCTATTTTATCCCTGTTATGTACATCTTTGTTAAATAGGAAATTATATAAAACAAGCCTGCAAACTCAACCGTTTAATGCTACAAAAATAGCCTTATTGGAAGCAGAAATACTCTCCCGATATAGGGTAGATAAAAAGGATTTGCATTACTACATTTTTTGTGGAGAAACGGCAAATACAACCTATACACCTGAACATGAAAAAATTTTGATTATTTTTAAAAATGGTATGATTAAAAATATTGCAGAAATTGACAATCCACTTATTCATCAAACGTTGTCAATGCCTGTAAAAAAATTCTACATTTGTCATTTATAAAAAGTAAAAGAATGCTTTTTTAATTTTTAAAAAATTAGTTATGGTTTTTACCGCAGTACAAATTGCCACCTTGATCCAGGGTGAAATCGTTGGAGACGAAAGAGCAGAAGTAAATGCTTTTGGAAAAATTGAAGAAGCGAAGAAGGGCCAGCTTGCATTCCTGGCAAATCCCAAGTATGAAGAATTTTTATACAATTGCAAAGCATCCATTATCATCATTAATAAAAGCCTTGAATTAAAACATGAAACCCAAGCAACACTCATCCGGGTAGAAAATGCCTATAGTGCATTTGCAACATTATTGAATATGTACCAGGAAATGGCTACACAACAATTGAAAGGCACACAGGATCCTGTTTTCATTCATCCTACATCAAAAATCGGGGATCAGGTTTTTATTGGCGCATTCACTTATATCGGCGAAAATGTAGAGCTTGGAAATAATGTAAAATTATTCCCGGGTATCTTTTTGGGAAATAATGTGACTATTGGTGAAGGGTCTATTTTACATGCAGGGGTTAAGATTTATCATGATTGCAAAATAGGTAAAAATGTGACGATCCATGCAGGATCTGTTTTGGGTAGCGATGGATTTGGATACGCACCTCAAACGGATGGGTCCTATAAAAAAGTTCCTCAAATAGGAAATGTGGTTGTAGAAGATTTTGTAGAAATTGGTGCAAATGCTACAATTGACCGCGCAACAATTGGTTCTACATTGATTAAGGCCGGTGCAAAATTAGATAACCTTATTCAGGTGGCACATAATGTTGAAGTTGGAAATAATACCGTTATTGCAGCACAGGCCGGCATTAGTGGAAGCACTAAGATTGGGAATAATGTACAAATTGGTGGGCAAGCCGGAATTGTAGGCCATATTCAAATTGCAGACGGATGTAAAGTGAATGCACAAAGTGGTGTCACAAAAACGTTGAAAACACCCAATACTTCCTTAACCGGTTCTCCGGCATTTGATTATACCAGCGCTTTACGTAGCCAGGCTATTACCCGAAAACTGCCCGACCTGGAAAAAAGAGTAGCAGAATTGGAGAAAATTATACAACAGTTAAAAGTGAATGCCTGAAAACTTTTCAAAGAAAAGCAACAGATATATTAACCGAAAGATGACCGTTATGGATCAAAATTTTAATCCCGACAAACAACATACCATTGCACAGGATGCAATCATTCATGGTACCGGATTGCATACAGGAGTGTTTTGCGAAATGACTTTAAAGCCCGCAAAACCAGGCTTTGGTATTCAATTTCAACGAATGGACCTGCCTGGCAAGCCTGTTATTAAAGCAGATTGCGATCTTGTTTCAGATACCAGCAGGGGTACTACCTTGCAATTAGGCGAGGCCAAAGTGGTTACTGTAGAGCACATCCTGGCTGCACTTGTAGGAATGGGCGTTGATAATGTACTCGTTGAATTAACCGGCCCGGAAATACCTATCATGGATGGCAGCTCTGGACAGTTTACAGAAATGATCGAAATCGCGGGCGTATCCGAACAGGATGCATCCAAGTCCTGGTATAGCTTGGATGAAAATATTTTTTTGTATGATGAAGCAAAGCGGGTTGAAATGACTGCACTTCCTTCGCATGAATATCGTATCACAACTCTTATTGACTTCAACAGCCCCGTTCTGGGTACACAACATGCAGCATTAAAGAACCTTCAGGAGTTTCAAAAAGAAATAGCACCATGTCGCACTTTTTGTTTTCTGCATGAATTAGAAACCCTCATGGAAAATAACCTGATTAAAGGAGGTGATATAAATAATGCCATCGTGGTGGTAGATAAGCCCATCCAGGACGATGAAATGTCTCGCCTGGCAAAAATTTTTAAAAAGGATAAAATTGAAATCAAAAGTGAAGGGTACCTGGATAACCTGGAATTACGATTTCCCAATGAACCTGCTCGCCATAAATTACTGGATGTAGTGGGCGACCTGGCCTTAATTGGCTACCCCATTAAGACCCGGATTATTGCCAATAGGCCCGGACATAGTACCAATGTGGCATTTGCAAAAAAAATAAAGCAACATATTCGGAAAAATAAACATTTGAAAGATGTGCCGATATATGACCCGACCATTGCTCCAATTTTTAATTTGGAATATATTGAAAAAACGTTGCCTCACAGATTCCCCTTTTTATTAATTGATAAAATCATTGATTTATCTGATACACATATTACCGGTATTAAAAATGTAACATTCAATGAATGGTTTTTCCAGGGGCATTTCCCGGGAAACCCGGTAATGCCCGGTGTTTTGCAAGTTGAAGCGCTTGCACAAACAGGCGGTATTCTGGCTATTAACAGCATGGGAGAAGGTAATTACAATACGTACTTTTTGAAAATTGATCAGTGTAAGTTTAAGCAAAAAGTAGTTCCCGGTGATACGATGATTTTGCAAATGGAATTGGCTGCTCCGATACGCAGGGGTATTTGTGAAATGAAAGGAACGGTGTATGTTGGAGGAAAAGTAGCTACGGAAGCTTTTCTGGTTGCACAGGTCGTGAAGGCTGATTGATGACCATGTTCATAAAATTAATTGATATAGTCATTTAAGATTATAAATAGTCTTTCCTATTGAAAACCTCTTGACAGCTTAACACATTTACAAAAATTGATTTTTTATCGGTTTTTTTCATCAATTCCAACGTATAATGCTACTTTTTACTTAATTAAAATCCAAGTAATTATTTTCAAAGACCCTATTTATAAATTTAATTCTAATTTTGGCATTTTATAAAATGATTTTAGTAGCAAATAACTCCTGAATGATCCACCCGCATACTTATATACATCCCCATGCGAAATTAGCAGAGAATGTAAAAGTTGATCCATTTACCGTAATCCATCAGGATGTGGAAATAGGCGAAGGCACCTGGATAGGAAGTAATGTAACCATCCTTGAAGGGGCGCGCATAGGGAAGAATTGCCGCATTTTCCCTGGGGCTGTAATTGCCGCTATTCCGCAGGACATGAAATATAATGGCGAAAAAACATTTGTAGAAATTGGAGATAATACGACTATCCGGGAATTTGTAACAGTGAACCGTGGCACTACAGACAGGAAAACAACAAGGGTGGGCAATAACTGCCTTATTATGGCTTATTGCCATATAGCCCATGATTGCCAGGTAGGAAATCATTGTATTATGAGTAACAGTTCGCAAATGGCCGGGCATGTTATTATGGGAGATTGGGCCATAATTGCAGGTGTTTGCGCTATTCACCAATTTGTGCAAATAGGCCAACACGCTTATATAGCCGGGGGTAGTTTGGTGAGTAAAGATGTTCCCCCTTATATTAAAGCCATTCGCAACCCGCTTAGCTATGGCGGGGTGAACAGTGTAGGCCTGAAAAGAAGAGGGTTTGGGCTTATACAAATAAATCATATTTTAGACATTTATAGAATTATCTATAATAAAGGAATGAATACCACACAGGCGCTGGAATATATAGAAGAGGAATTACCTGCATCTGATGAACGGGACGAAATAGTTTCATTTATTCGCAATAGTGGCCGTGGAATTATTAAACGATTCTCAAAAAACCTGCTGGAAGAAGAAGATTGACCACCATTGTTTATACCATTCACCGGTCATAGATTAAATGTATATCCATTTACAAAATACAGGGAAAAGGTTTAACAATGAATGGATTTTCAGGCATTTGTCCTATACATTTCAAATGGGTGAGACATATGCATTGTGTGGGCCAAATGGTAGCGGAAAAAGCACTTTATTACAACTGATTGCAGGCGCCATCATGCCAAATGAAGGATCCGTTTCATTTTCTGAGAAAGAAATCCCTCCAAAGATTCAAACCGCTTCCATTCAAATTGAAACAGATATCTTCTCGAAAATATCATTTGTAGCACCTTATCTGGAACTGATTGAAGAAATGAGTGCAACAGAATTTTTAAATTTTCATGCTGTTTTTAAACCTATGATATCAACCTATAAAATTCCTCAAATATTGAAAATGATAGGCTTGGAAAATACGGATAAAAAACAAATCCGATTTTTTAGTAGCGGCATGAAACAACGTTTAAAACTCGCTCAGGGTTTTTTTTCTGATGTACCTGTTTTACTGCTGGACGAACCCTGCACTAACCTTGATGATGAGGGTTATGCATTATATTATGATCTTGTTCAAGAATTCATGAAAAATAAAATACTTATCATTGGCAGTAATGATAAAAATGAATTTTCTTTTTGTAAAAATATACTTCAGGTTCTTGATTATAAGAAAGATACAGGTCGTACAAAAATCAATTGACCAAAGAAATTCAGTAGTAATAATTATCTAAAACTTCATACAAAAGACATGAAGCATATAAGCTCAAAAGATCTCCTTGATTTTGCAAAAAATGTTTTTTTGAAAATAGGTTGCACTTCTCAGGATGCAACCCTTGCTGCGGAGGTATTAATAGCTGCAGACCGAAGAGGAATTGACAGCCATGGCGCAGCACGGATGAGCGGGTATGTTCGTTTATGGGAAGCCGGTAGAATCAATACCAGGCCTTCCATCAAAGTCATTCATGAAACTCCCTCAACAGCTGTAATAGATGGTGATTCCGGGTTAGGATTGGTTGTAGCACCATATGCCATGAAAATGGCTATTGAAAAAGCAAAAATAGCCGGCACCGGTTGGGTAAGCGTACAGAATAGTAATCATTTTGGTATTGCAGGAATTCATGCAATGATGGCATTGGAAAATGATATGATCGGGATCGCTATGACCAATGCCAGTGCTCTTGTAGCACCTACTTTCAGTATGGAAAGAATGTTGGGCACAAATCCCATTGCCATTGCTATTCCCGCAAAAGAGCAACCTGCCATCGTCGCGGATTTTGCTACAACTACAGCCTCTAATGGTAAACTTGAAATATTACAAAGAGAAAACAAATCTACTCCGGAAGGCTGGGTTCAGGATGAAGCTGGGAATGCTTCCACAGATGCTGCAGAATTAAAAAAAGGGGGTTCTTTATTGCCATTAGGCAGCGATAAAATTCATGGCAGCCACAAAGGTTATGCACTGGGAAGTATTGTTGATATTTTTTCTGCTGTTTTAAGCGGAGCTTCTTATGGCCCCTGGGTGCCGCCTTTTCCTGCATATGTACCCATGCCGGAAAATATGCCCGGCAAGGGCCTGGGTCATTTCTTTGGCGCTATGCGGGTTGATGCATTTCGACCTAAAGAGACGTATTATCATCATATTGACCATTGGATTAAAAGAATGCGGGAAGCAAAACCGGCTCCGGGATATGATAAAGTATTAATTCCCGGTGACCCGGAAAGAGCGATGGAAAAAATTACCGAAACTGTTGGTATTTCTTTGAATGATAAAGTTTATGAAGATTTGAAGGAACTGGATAAAAAATTTTCAATTCATTTTTTCAAAAAGGATCTTTAACCTGTATTCTTCTCTGAGGGGTTATCGCTTTCAATAGCTTATTTTTGAGTAAAAAGATGGGTAATAAAATTGTTTTAGCTGTTTCAGGAGCAAGCGGCGCTATCTATGCACGGCAGGCATTGCAGAAATTGCAAAGTATCCGTAGCCAATGGGAAGCCTTATCCGTTGTGATGAGTGACAATGCTAAAGAAGTTTGGAGAACGGAATTAGGAGATGCAGACTATGAAAAAATGGATCTTCAATTTTATTCAAAAAAAGATTTTTGTGCACCTTTTGCATCTGGCTCCGCCTCATATAATATAATGATTGTTTTACCATGCAGTATGGGCCTTTTGAGTCGGATTGCTCATGGGGTGAGTGATGATCTGATTACTCGTGCAGCGGATGTGATGTTGAAGGAGAAAAGGAAACTCATTTTGGGTATTCGCGAAATGCCTTACAATTTGATACATATTAAAAATATGGAATTGGTAACACTTGCCGGTGGCATTATTTGCCCGGCCTCCCCTTCCTATTATTCTATGCCAAAAAATATTGAAGAATTAGCATCTACAGTTACAGACAGGATATTGAGCCTTGCAGGTTTTCATTTGAATCGCTTTAAGTGGGGAGAATAGGACTGCCATAGTTCTATAACTTAAAGCAGGTATAAAAAAAGCCCGGTAAATGAATGCCGGGCTTTTTAATTTAAAAGATCAGGTTTTATTCAGACTCCTTATTATTTTCTTCCTGCTTCAATTTCTCTTTAATTTCAGCTAATGCGCCCAAATCGCCAAGTGTTGTTTTTTCTACTTTGCTCTGAATATTTTTCACGGCCTTCTTGGTTTTTTCTGCTTCTACACGAGCTTCTTTTTTCTGAGATTCTTCTTCAGCAGCTTGTGCTTGCTCCCAAATACGGCTATGGCTTAAAATGATTCTTTTTTCATTCCTGTCAAATTCGATGATTACGAATTTTGCAGTTTCATCAGCGCCAATACTCTTTCCATCTTCACGGGTAAGATGCCTGTTAGGTGCGAAACCTTCTAAGCCATAAGCTAATTGAACTGTAGCGCCTTTATCATCCCTACGGGTGATGGTACCTTCATGTTCAGTACCTACTGCAAAGGTTTCAGACAATGCATTCCAGGGATCTTCTTCCAATTGTTTATGCCCTAAATGTAATTTGCGGTTTTCTTTATCAATACCCATGATAATGGTATCAATATTTTCACCTACTTTAGTGTATTCAGAAGGATGATTGTATCTCTTTAACCAGTTAAGATCGCTTATATGAATCATGCCTCCAATGCCCGGCTCTAATTCCACAAATACACCATAAGGGGTAATATTTTTTACCAAACCAAGATGTTTGCTACCTTCCGGATATTTATTTTCAATGGCATTCCATGGGTCCTCAGAGAGTTGTTTAATAGAAAGGCTCATTTTGCGGGCATCTTTGTCGAGGGTGACTACTTTGGCTTCATACTCATCATTCAATTTGAAAAATTCTTTGGCATTCACCGGCGTATTGGCCCAGGTTATTTCACTCACATGCACCAGGCCTTCAACTCCGGGTTGAATTTCAAGGAAAGCACCATAATCTTCAATATTCACCACTTTTCCTTTTACTGTAGCTCCTTCATGTATCCATTCCGGTAGAATATCCCATGGATGTGGTGTTAATTGTTTAAGACCCAGGCTGATTCTTTTTTTATCATCATCAAAATCTAGAACAACCACTTGTAATTTCTGATCCATTTTTAGCACTTCACTTGGATGGAAAATCCGTCCCCAGGAGATATCTGTGATATACAGTAAGCCATCAAGGCCACCCAGATCCATGAAAGCACCAAAGTCAGTAATATTTTTCACTGTTCCTTCGAGTACCTGACCTTTTTCCAATTTACTCATGATTTCTGCTCTTTGGGCTTCAATATCACTTTCAATTAATGCTTTGTGTGAAACGACAGCATTTTTTATGGTCTCATTGATTTTAACTACTTTAAACTCCATGGTTTTACCAACAAACTGGTCATAATCAGTTACCGGTTTTACGTCAATTTGTGATCCCGGAAGGAATGTTTCCATGCCAAATACATCTACAATCAAGCCGCCTTTTGTTTTGCTGGTAACAACTCCGGTTACCACTTCACCGGTCTTATGTACTTCCATTATTTTTTCCCAGGCTCTATATATTCTTGCAGATTTACGGCTCAGGTTTAAATGCCCCTGCCTGTCTTCTTTTTCCAAAACCATCACTTCTACTTCATCACCAATAGCTATACCCGGCAGATCCCTGAATTCATTCAGTGAAATCATACCATCGCTTTTAAATCCGATATTTAATACAGCATCAGTTTTAGTGAGTCCAACAATAGTACCATTAATAATTTCACCATCTTCAATTTGTACGAAAGTGCCTTCATAGACTTTATCATATTTCTCCTTTTCCGCATCAGTGTATTGAGCAACATTACGTTTATCAATACTCCAGTCAAAATCATCATGTGCAGATTGAACATCTTCTTTCACCATTTCCTTAGGTGTTTCGTTATCTCCTCCAGGTTCATTTGTTATCGCTGTAGCGGGGTGCTCAATGGGCGTTTCCGGCTCCTGGTTTTCAGCGTTTTGATTAACAATATTATTTTCACTCATACTTTTATCCCGAGGGTTTTATTTCGGGGTTGCAAAAATAGGGTAAAAGCCTGATATAACAAGGAGATGAGGCAATAATTTCAAGAGAATAAACGGGGGAATAAAGATCAGGATTGAATATAATTTTTCAGTTCTGAAATGGTGTCCTTTTGGGATAAAAGAATTTCTGAAATGATGTCGTAAACAGATAAAAACCCAACGAGGGTGTCATTTTCCATGACAGGAAGATAACGAAGGTTTTGATCGCTCAGTATTTTCATGCAATCATCCACAGTATCTGTTTCTTTTACTGCCGTACAATTTACAGCCATAATCTCTGAAACGGCTGTATTTGTTGAAGAATGACCTTTTAATATGACTTTTCTGGAATAGTCGCGTTCAGTCATTATACCCAGGAAGCGGTCATTTTCCATTACAATGACAGAACCTATGTTTTTATCAGCCATCAATTGAAGGGCGTCAATTACTTTGGTATCAGGTGATACAGAGGTTATTGCTCTACCCTTCCTGTTTAAAATATCGCTGACTTTTCGCATAATCTAAATTAATTATTATATTTAAATTAGAAAAATTTTTTATTAATCGATCGCTTTTATTGACCTATAAAGATATATTCTGTGTTTTCATGCATACTATTTTATAGTTTTACAACGATTATAAAATATGAGTAATCTCGATTTGCATATAGATCCTTCATCGCTTACACCAGCGGAAAGAGATTTTGAAAATAGTATCCGGCCCAAAGTGATAGATGAATTCTCCGGCCAGTTGCAATTAATTGAAAATCTTGTTGTATTTATAAAAGCTGCAAAATTGAGGGGAGATGCCTTGGATCATATCTTGTTTCATGGCCCGCCCGGATTGGGGAAGACTACCCTATCCAGAATCGTGGCGAATGAATTGGGTGTACAAATCAGGGAAACATCGGGTCCGGTCATTGAAAAACCGGGTGATCTGGCAGGTCTATTGACTAACCTGGGCGCTAATGATGTACTCTTTATAGATGAAATTCATCGCCTGAGTTCTGTAGTGGAGGAATATTTATATGCTGCTATGGAAGATTTCCGTATTGACATCATGATAGATAGCGGCCCCAATGCACGAAGTATTCAACTGAGCCTTCAGCCATTTACCTTAATTGGTGCAACAACCAGAAGTGGTTTATTAACAGCGCCCTTGTTATCCCGATTTGGTATCAAAGCAAGACTGGAATACTATCAGGCAGAAATACTCAAAAAGATTATTGAAAGAAATGCGGCCATTTTAAATACTCCCATCAGTTCTGAAGCGGCTTTTGAAATTGCGCGCAGAAGCAGGGGAACGCCAAGAATTGCCAATGGCCTATTAAGACGTGTTAGAGATTTTGCGCAGGTCTTAAGTGATGGAAAAATTGATATGAAATTAACGCAATATGCGCTGAAAGCTTTAAGTGTAGATGAGCATGGGCTGGATGATATGGATAATAAGATTCTTTCTACCATTATTGATAAGTTCAAAGGAGGGCCTGTTGGAATCACCACCATCGCCACTTCTGTAGGAGAGGAAGCAGGCACATTAGAAGAAGTATATGAACCATTTTTAATACAGGAAGGTTTTCTGCAAAGAACTCCCCGAGGCCGGGAGGCAACTTTAAAAGCGTATCAGCATCTTGGTCGCATAGCGCCCGCTAAAGGCAGGCAAAGTAGTTTTTTTGATTAGTCAAAAATTTAAAAGGCCTATTCTCATGAATAGACCTTTTGGTTAAAATTATGATGTGTAGTGATCTTTAAGGAGCTACAAGGCGAAAACCATTGCCATGTATATTCACAATTTCAATTTGCTCATCACCTTTCAGGTATTTGCGAAGTTTTGCAATATATACGTCCATGCTACGACCATTAAAATAGGTATCGCTTCCCCATATTTTTTTCAATGCTTTTTCTCTGGCGAGTAAATCATTTTTATGTTCTGCAAGCATTTTCAATAATTCATTTTCTTTGGGTGAAAGTGTTTGCGTTTTACCGTCATAAGATAATTCACGGAGACGAGGGTTGAAGTGGTAAGCGCCCAGATCAAATTGCATGTTCTCATTTTCTTTATTGAGATCTTCATTTCTTTTTAGAATTGCTTTTATTTTCAGCAATAAAACTTCACTATCAAAAGGTTTGGTAATGTAGTCATCCGCGCCGAGTTTATACCCTTTAATAATATCTTCCTTCATCGTTTTTGCACTTAAGAAAAATAAAGGCATATCGGGATCTATATCGCGAATCTCTTCGGCTACTGTGAATCCATCCATATTTGGCATCATTACATCAAGCAGACAAATATCGTACTTCTCACGCTGAAATGCAGCGAGGCCAAGCCTTCCATCTCTTTCAAGGGTGACATCATAATCATTCAATTCGAGGTAATTCTTTAATACCATACCAAGATTTTGATCATCTTCACATAAGAGAATCTTGTATTTTTTACTTTCCATGGGAATCTTTTTTTACAAATAAATGTAATTCATTCAGCCTTTATATCCAAAATCGAGTAATATTTTGTTAAACAATCATGCGTATGCAAGATGGCTTTTTTATATTTGTTGACTCTTTTCTTATGGAATATACACTCAAAAAAAAACTTGGCCAGCACTTTTTAAAGGATGAAAGAATCATTCAAAAGATTATAGATTCTCTTACTGAATCAAAAAGTGATGCGCGATGCTTATTGGAAATTGGGCCGGGTGGCGGCGCGCTTACCCGACATTTAATCCAAATTCCGGGTATTCAGTTCAAAGCAGTTGAGATAGACCATGAAAAAGTAGAATTTCTGCACAAAAAATTTCCATCACATAAGGAAGCATTCATCGAATCTGATTTTCTTCAAATGGAGAATCCATTTGAAGAATCATTTCGCATTATTGGAAATTTCCCTTATAATATCTCAACACAAATCTTGTTTAAAATATTAGAATGGAAAAACGCTGTTCCGGAAATCATGGGAATGTTTCAGAAAGAAGTAGCTCAACGGATTGCTGCTTTACCGGGGAATAAAACTTATGGCATCATTTCTGTCCTAATACAGGCTTTTTATGATGTGGAATATTTATTTGATATTCCCCCGGAGAGCTTTACGCCTCCTCCCAAAGTAATGAGTGGTATGATACGTTTAAAAGTCAGGAATGAAATTCCATTGATGAAAAGTGAAGCGTATTTTTTCAGGTTGGTTAAATTGGCCTTTAATCAAAGAAGAAAAATGTTGCGCAATGCAGTAAAATCATTGTTTTCTGAAATCGTACTTAGCGATGATTTATTCAGCAGGCGTGCTGAGACTTTGAGTGTAAACGAATTTGCTCAATTGACTTTCAAAATGCATTAAAATGAAAAAAATTGAAGTGAAACCGGTCATTTTGATCACAGCGAAAGTTCACCCTTTTTTAATAGACTATTTTGAAAAAAAGGGCTATACAACATGGTATCAACCAACTATCAGTTATGATGAAGTGTTACATGCCATACATTCTGTGCAAGGATTGATCGTAACAACACGGTTAAAAATTGACCGGGAAATATTAGAAATGGCCAAATCCTTAAGATGGATTGGCCGTCTGGGAAGTGGTATGGAACTGATAGATGTAAAATATGCCACCCAAAAAAATATTCAATGTTTTAGCAGCCCCGAAGGAAACCGTAATGCAGTGGCAGAACATGCCCTGGGTATGCTTTTAAATTTAATGAATCATATCACTACTTCCTATGAAGAAATAAAAAATTATCAGTGGCTGCGTGATGAAAACCGAGGAAATGAATTAAGCGGAAAAACGGTTGGCATCATTGGATTTGGTAATACCGGAAGTGCTTTTGCTCATTTATTATCTTCTTTTTCAGTTAAGATATTAGCACATGATAAATATAAAAAAGGATTTTCAAATATTCAGGTGATCGAATCTTCTCTGAATGATATCTATGAACAGGCAGAGGTGGTCAGTGTACACTTGCCCTTAACGGAAGAAACGCATCATTATGCCGGAGAACATTTTTTTAAGCATTTTCAAAAGCAACCATTTTTTATTTCGACATGCCGGGGAAAAGTGACCAATACAGAAGCACTGATCTCTGCGCTTGAAACAAAACAAATCCGGGGTGCAGCACTGGATGTTTTAGAGAATGAAAAATTGGAAACCTATTCATCAGAAGAAAAAAATCAAATGGATAGGCTATTGCAGATGAAAAATGTTCTCATCACCCCGCATATTGCCGGATACAGTTTTGAAGCGTTGTATAAAATGGCGGATATCCTGATAGAAAAATTGGAAAAAAACGGGTGCTTAGATCATCATTAAATCATTTTTTTCTATATTTGTAGTTGCAACGCTTCATGAATCATGTGGCGTTGTATTTTTTTTATATGCTAAACCATTTATATGAGCGACTTATTTTATATGTCAAAGGAGGCATTCGATAAAAAAGTAGAAGAACTCCAACACATGAAGTCCGTGATGAGGCCTGCAGCATCAAAAGCCATTGCTGAAGCGCGGGAAAAAGGCGACCTGAAGGAAAATGCAGAATATGATTCTGCCAAAGAAGCACAAGGTTTACTGGAAGCAAAGATTAAACAACTGGAAGGTCAGGTATCTAATGCACGCATTGTGGAAGAAGGAAAAATAGATACCAGTAAAGTGTCCATTCTTACGAAAGTGACCATTACAAACCTCGCAAATAAAAAAACGGTAACCTATCAATTGGTCGGTGAAACAGAAGCCGATCTGAAAAATGGAAAAATATCAGTAAGCTCGCCTATTGGGAAAGGTCTGATGGGAAAATTAAAAGGTGAAATAGCAGAGATACAGGCCCCGGCAGGAACTTTAAAGTTTAGAGTGGATGAAATTACGGCCTAATTTTTCAAAAGTATTTTTCACTAATATTGATCGTTTATATCATAAATGTTTTAAGAGAATGGATATCTTTTCAAAAATTATTACCGGGGAAATTCCTTCCTATAAAATAGCAGAAGATGATAAGTTTTATGCCTTCCTGGATATTTATCCATTGGTAAGAGGGCATGTATTAGTTATTCCAAAAACAAATATTGATAACTTGTTTGATTTGCCTGGAGAATATTTATCGGGCATCCTGCTTTTTGCTCAGCCTATTGCGAAGGCCATTGAAAAGGCATTTAAATGTAATCGTTGTGGAATGGCCGTTTTAGGCCTGGAAGTTCCTCATGCACATATCCATCTTGTACCAATTAATTCGGAACAGGATTTAAATTTTAGAAATGGCAAATTGAAACTCACTGATACCGAATTAAAATCTATCCAGGCAAAAATTGTGAGTGAATTGAAATCTTAGTATTATTTGTTCAGTATCCTGCTTTTATTCTCCAGGATAAAAGATTTCCAGTCTTGATTTTTTTTTATTTTTGAAAAAAGAGGTGAAGACATTTGATAATAATGGCAGAGTGCCACAGCAAGAGCGTCTGTGGCATCAAAATAATGAGGCTTTTCATCAAGGCATAAAACCTGCTGAAGCATTTTCCACACTTGTTCTTTATCGGCGTTTCCATTTCCGGTAATCGATTGTTTAATTTTTTTCGGAGCATATTCCTGTACCTCCACTCCATGTTGCATTGCTGCAGCAATAGCCACTCCCTGGGCCCTGCCAAGCTTAAGCATGCTTTGTACATTTTTACCAAAGAATTGCGATTCGATGGCCAGGTGTTGGGGAGAAAATAATTTAATAAGCAATGAGATTTTGTTGAAAATCATTTTCAACCTTTCATACATATCATCATTGGATTGAAATTTAAGAACATTCATTTCCAAAACTTCCATTGATACATCTTGTATTTTTAAAATGGAATACCCCATAATCACCGTGCCGGGATCCACACCGAGAATGATATATGAATTATTTTTATTCACATGGTGAAATTAAACTATTTCGGGGTATTGAATTTTTACCATGTCAATTGATTTTAAAAAAAATGAAAGATGTTTAATTCTCATTTCACTTATTTTTGCTGTAACGAAAATATAATTACATGGTTGATGTGATATTAGGTTTACAATGGGGTGATGAAGGGAAAGGAAAAATTGTTGATTACTTTGCTCCGGGATATGATATGGTAGCCCGTTTTCAGGGCGGGCCCAATGCTGGTCACACATTATATGTTGAAGGAAAAAAAATGGTGTTGCATCAAATTCCATCCGGCATTTTTCACCAGGATAAAATCAACCTGATCGGTAATGGTGTAGTGCTGGACCCCGTAACGTTGTATAAAGAGTGTGAAGCAGTAGCGGCTCATGGTATTGATGTGAAAAAAAATTTATTTATTTCAGAGCGTACCAACCTGATCATCCCGTCTCACCGTGCGCTTGACCGGGCTTCTGAGCAATCGAAAGGCGACAGTAAAATTGGTTCTACATTAAAAGGTATTGGTCCGGCTTATATGGATAAAACCGGCAGAAATGCTTTGCGGGTTGGAGATCTTTTAAATAAAAACTTTACAACCAATTATATCAAATTGCGCATGAAGCACCAGCGCCTGTTAGATGGATTTCATTTTATAGAAGATATCCATGCACATGAAGAAGAATTTTTTGAATCACTGGAATTTTTGCGCACTCTGAATATTGTAAATGGAGAATATTTTATTAATAAAAAATTGAAAGAAGGAAAAACCGTATTAGCAGAAGGAGCACAGGGGAGCATGCTCGATATAGATTTCGGCACTTTTCCTTTCGTTACCTCATCCAATACAATTTCAGCCGGTGTTTGTACCGGACTTGGAATAGCGCCAAATAAAATAAGGGAAGTAATAGGCGTTACAAAAGCCTATTGCACCCGTGTAGGCAGTGGCCCTTTTCCTACCGAATTAGAAAATGAAGAAGGAGAAAAAATGCGGACAACAGGTCAGGAATTTGGCGCCACAACCGGCAGGCCAAGAAGATGCGGATGGATTGACCTGGTAGCATTGCATTATGCTTGCATGATTAATGGAGTAACTCAATTAGTAATGACCAAAGCAGATGTGTTAGATGCTTTTGAAACTTTAAAAGCATGTGATGGTTATAAAATAAATGGGAAGGAAGTAAATGAAATTCCATTTCAAATGGATAAAATTGATATCAAACCTTTACTGAAAGAATTTGCAGGCTGGCATACAGATACGACAAAAATAAAAATCGCTAAAGATCTGCCATCAAAGATGAATGAATATGTTGCATTTATCAATAAATTCATCGGAGCACCGGTAAAGTATATTTCAAATGGGCCAGGCAGAGATCAGATTGTGACTTTATAATTACTTGTAAATATCAGACAGGCATTATATTTGTTTCAATTTTTTTTTTGAAAAAAATTTTGCCTGAAATAAAAAGTATTAATATTTTAGGCTTCAAATCTTTTGTTGTTATGAAATCAAAATCTAGTAAATCCACAAACACAAATAAAAACCAGGCTTCACATCAACCGAAAGACCATGCAAAAAAAATGGCTCCTTTAAAAAATAAATCGGAAGAAGATGATGATTTAGATGAGGACGATTTTGAGGAAGAGGATGTAAAACCGGCTAAGAAAAATGCTAAGAATAAAGTAAGTAAGAAGTATAAACAGGATGACGAAGAGGAGGATCTCGAAGAAGATGAAAAAGACGATTGGGAAAAACCGGAGGAAGATTCATGGGACCCTGATTTCGATGAATTTGATATTCCAGGAGGTGCGTCTAAGAAACCGGGAAAAAAAGACGGTTCCGATGACGAAGATTTTACAGTGGACCCGGATATGAAAGAGTTTGATATGTATAATGATGACTTTGAGGATGATGAAGACGATGATGATTTTTAATTCATGCATAAAAAAATAGAAAGAAAGACCGCGTCATTTCATCTAAATTGTAATGGCTCAATATTTAAAGAAAAGATGCTGAACTGGTGTAGCCGGTATAGCATCTTTTCTTTTTTAGATAGTTGTAATTATGTTGATAGGTATAGCCGGTATGATTGCCTGGCTGCTGCCGGTGAAGATTATATATTTTCCGGCGATTTAGATGCTTTCTCTGATTTCTATGAGAAAAACAATGACTGGCTTTTTGGGCATTTTTCTTATGATTTACAGAATGAAAATGAGCCAACAATAAATGAAGACGGTTTTAAGAAGTTATGCTTCTTTCGACCAAAAACCGTTTTAATGTTGCAGGGCGAAATGCTGAATATTGCAAGTACAGATAAAGCTCCGGAAACCATTTTTAAGGAAATACAACAAGAAGAAAGTACTACGCCAAAAATAGTAGAACATCCGGGTTTGGACATACAAGCGGATACAGAAAAACATGAATATATTTCCATAATCAAAAAACTCAAGGCTCATATTCAACGTGGCGATTGTTATGAAGTGAATTTCTGTTTGCAATTTTTCGCAGAGGATTGCCTCATTGACCCACAACTTATTTTTAAAAAATTAAAAGCGATTTCACCAAACCCATTCGCTTGTTTGTATAGAATTGACAACAACTATTTAATAGGTGCAAGCCCGGAACGCTTTATTCAAAAGCAGGGCATGAATATTATTACCCAACCTATTAAAGGCACTGCACAACGGGATTTGAACGATTTAGTTCATGATGCAATAGAAAAAAGAATGCTGCGTGAAAGCCTTAAAGAATGTAGTGAACATGTGATGGCTGTGGATCTGGCCAGAAATGATTTTTCTCATTTTTGTAATGAAGGCTCAGTTTCCGTTCCGGCACTTTATTCCATTTATGGATTCCCCCAGGTGTATCAAATGATTTCTACTATAGAGGGGAAAGTGCCAGATCAAATAAATCTTGCTTCTATCATAGCGGCAGCTTTTCCCATGGCATCCATGACGGGTGCCCCGAAAAAGAAAGTAATGGAACTGATTGGAAAATTTGAAAAATCAACAAGGGGTATTTTTTCAGGTGCCGTTGGCTATATAACGCCTCAAAAAAATTTTGATTTTAATGTCGTAATCCGAAGTATGATTTATCATGCATCCGATAAGCGATTAAGATTCCCCGTGGGCGGAGGAATTACCTGGCGAAGTGACCCTGAAATGGAATACGAAGAGTGCCTTTTAAAAGCCAGTGCCATGATGAAAATCCTGTCTTGAATAATAAATCTACCAGTTGTAAAATTATTTAACATTTCCGAATGATTTCGTATATTGGTTTACCCCTACTTTTGATGTACTAAATATTTCGTACTTAAAAAGTCAAATTATGAAGAATAAAAAAATTGCCCTTGCGTGTCTTTTGATGCCATTATTATTTACCCTGAAATCTCAGGCTCAAAATGATATGGGAAATGACTCAAAGAAAACGGAGCGTATTATTATTACCCAAAAAAATGGAACCATAGATAGCATGACCATTGAAGTGAATGGTGATCATATTACGATTAATGGAAAACCTGCATCCGATAATAAGGATATTGATATTACCATTTTGAAAGATGCAGATGATGATGAATTTAAGTTTGCTCCTGGATTTCCGGGAATGGCATTTGGGGATAGAGATGGTAAAGGAAAGGGAGATTTTTTCTATAATAATGGGAACAGTAGTCAAGCATTTCTGGGTGTAATGTCAGAAAAGAATAAAGATGGCGCACGAATTACAGATGTTACGGATGAAAGTGGCGCAGACAGTGCCGGCTTGAAGGCAGGTGATATCATTACAAAAGTGGGTGATACAAGAATTGGTGGCCCTTCTGATCTTTCAGAGGCGATAAAAAAAAATAAACCCAATGATAAAGTAATGATCACATATATGAGGGATGGCAAAACTTTTAATACCACGGCCACACTACATTCAAATGGTATGCGCATATTTGCCTGGAAAGATTTGAATAATATAAAAGGATTTTCAATGCCGTCAACGCCTAATATGGAAAAACTTGTTTTTGGTTTTAATAGGAGTACTATTAAATTGGGAGCCCAGGTTCAGGATATGGATGACAATTCCGGGGTAAAAATATTGAATATAGAAAAAGAAGGTGCAGTAGCTAAAGCCGGATTGCAAAGTAATGATGTGATTACAAAAATCAATGATACTAAAATAACTTCTGTGGATGATATCAGGGATCTATTAAAATATATCCGGGAAGGCGATACCATTCAACTAACCTATAGCAGGAATAATTCTTCAAAGACCGTGAGTATAAAATTTCCTAAAGAATTAAAAACAATGAATCTTTAGAAAACTATTTAAGATGCTCTTTTTTATGGCAAACTTTTTATAATATTTTATTAGAAAGTGCCCGGTCATAATGCCGGGCATTTTCATGATTATGAGAAAGGCAGGTTATTCAAGATCTACAAATCACACATTCAAAGTTTACCTGTTGATGTCATATTATTTCAGCGTGTGACAGGATTTTTTTATTTCAGTTCTTTCATTATTTCATCCACTGCGGCTTTTATTTGCGGATCATTTCCCTGCATGCGGTCTTCAAAAGTATTTTTGATTAGAATATCCGGGGTTACACCAGTTTGTTCCAGGTTTTTCCCATCTAATGTATAGCAACCCCAGGAAGGTAATCGCACCGTAGAACCATCTACCAATTGGTTTGATGTGGTAAAAATGATCCAGCGATAAGTGGCATTGCCTAAAATTTTTCCAAGTTTTAATGCTTTAAAACCGGCAGCTGTCATTTCTCCATCACTAAGTGTTTGTTCATTGATCAACAAAATGATGGGTTTTGCAGCAGGAGCAAAATCCGGTTGTGGGCTCATTTTACCTCCACGGTATTTCCATTCGAGGTAAGGCTTTTGAGAAAGCATTTGCAAAACGGCATCATGTACATTACCACCTGTATTGTAGCGTAAATCAAGAATCAGCGCCTTTTTTCCGGCCACATCATCCGAAACCATATCTTTTTGAAACTTATCTAAAGAGGTTTCCGTCATATCTTTCATATATACATAACCAATTTGTTTATTGCTCAGTTGATCTACTCTTTTTTTATTTGCATCAATCCATTCATCATACAGTTGACCAGACATAGCATTCATGGTTTCCGGGTGGATTTTTACCGTATATTCTTTTTCATTTCTTTTAAAACCTAAGGTTATTTCATCCGGGATCTCTGCATGCATAAAATAGTATTCCCTGTTTTGAGTTGGAGAAACCTTTATTCCATCAACGCTAATTAATTCATCACCTTTTTGGATGGGTTGATCTGAAAGGTCTGCACATCCGTTTTTAATTACATGATCCACGAGATATGGATTTTTATCATTAAAGACTATTCCGTTTGCGGCAGTTACTATTTTATAAAAAGTCTTTTCATCATTTCCTGAAGTAGAAAAACCAAAATGGGAGGAGTTTAATTCGCCCATCATATTATTCATCAGGATGCGGAAATCAGCTCTTGTTTGGAGGTAAGGTAAATAAGTGGCATAGCGATCGCGTATTGCCTGCCAGTTGATCCCGTTAAAGGATTCGTTGTAATAATTTTCCTGGAGGTCGCCCCAGGCCTCATAAAACATTTGATTAAATTCATCATTCAAATTAATGGTAAATGGATAGTTCATATCCACTTTATCCGTTGTGTTTCTATCAAGGTCCAGTTTATTAATATTTCCATTGTTCAATACATAATATTGATCTTTGGAGCCTTCTATACCTGCATAGCCCATTATATTATTTACGGGTTCTGTTTTTGTATCTTCAAATGGTTCGAAAGTGAGTTTCCATAAAGAGGGTTTCCCTTCCTGGTGATTTGAGATAAAGTATAGAAATGTTTTATTATTTTTTTGAATTGCGGTTACCAAAGATTGCATCCCAAATCCCGGCCCGATTTCCTCTACGCGACTCATGATATCTTCGAAATCAATTTTTATTTCCGGTTTTTTAGCCATTGCATTCTTTGACGTATCGTTTCCTTTTTTTCCGGCTTCGCTTGATTTTGTAAATAAAGAATCAAACATATCTGAGCGGAA
>Ga0116193_1000031_pt1 | contig 149977 bp, 123 predicted proteins | sample AD_UKC115_MetaG_FD_89892 | JGI IMG/M metagenome (GOLD analysis project Ga0116193, IMG submission 89892) | Active sludge microbial communities of municipal wastewater-treating anaerobic digesters from Hong Kong - AD_UKC115_MetaG | ecosystem: Engineered > Bioreactor > Anaerobic > Digestate...
GCAGCTGGAAGCTGCTCCTACGGCCGGATCGTCCATGCGGAAACACTGGTCTTTCACTCCGCGACTATTGTATACTAGCGGCACACCGCCGGGCAAGCACAAAGAGCCCGAGCGATCGGAGTCGCTCATATGGGACTAGACGTGCCTCTCCGGGCAGGGTCTAGCGCCCGATGGGGATGAACGCCACAGCGCGCGTTCACTACGTCGCAATCCGTACCGCGTTTGCATGAGGTGTTCGCAATGAACAAGACCGTAGTCGGCATCATGCTGTGCATCCTGATGTGCACCCCGACATTCGCCGATATCACCGCGATCATCCCGGAGGTCCCCGGGGTCGATGCCACCTGGGCGGCCGTTCCGCTCGAGAGCCTCGACCTGAGGAATATGTCCCAGGAGTACGGCGAGCCGAAAGCCGGCAAGTCGATCGTAGACGGGCCGCTCACCCTCGGCGGGCGAGTTTTCGAGCACGGAGTCGGGAGCCATGCCGCGAGTGAGTTGATCATAGACCTGAAGGGAGCGGCGAAAGCCTTCATCGCCACCGTCGGGGTTGACGACAATACCGCGGGCAAGGGCTCCGTGATCTTCAGTATCGTCGTGGACGGCAAGACCGTGGCCCGGACCGCCGTGATGAAGGGCGGCGATAGGCCGATCGAACTCGGCGTTCGCCTCGACGGCGCGAAGACGATGATCCTCTCCGTCGAGGACGCGGGTGATAACATCAGCTTCGATCACGCCGACTGGGCCGACGCGTGCATATGGCTTCCCATGATGGCGGACAAGGCTCAGTACCCGCAGTCGGTTGCGCATCTGGAGCAGGAGCCGATGCCGATCGCCCGCACGGACAACACCCGGCTGTCGATCAACTATCCGCGCATCACCGGCGCCACCCCCGGCCGACCGTTTCTCTTCCGCATCCCGGCGACCGGACGCGAGCCCCTGCGCTTCTCCGCCAAGGGCCTCCCTCCGGGACTCACGCTCGATCCCGACACCGGCATCATCACCGGCGCGCTCCAGTCCGCAGGCGAGTGGAAGGTCGAGGTGACCGTGACGGAGAACCCCTCCCCAACCCTCCCCGCTACGGGGAGGGGGCTGCCGTCCGGCTCCTCGCAGCTATCTTCCTCTCCAACTCTCCCAGTTACGGGGAAGGGATTGTCGTCCAGCTCTCCACAACCGTCTCCCTCCTCGCCTCTCCCTGTGGTGGGGAGGGGGTTGTCGTCCAGCTCCCCGCAACCGTCTTCCTCCTCGCTTCTCCCCACTACGGGGAGGGGGAGCTCCCCGCAACCGTCTCCCTCCCCGTGGCGGGGAGGGCCGGGGAGGGGTTCGGTCGCCGCCACACTCACCATCATCGGCGGAAACCGCAAGCTCGCGCTCACTCCGCCGATGGGCTGGAACTCCTGGTACTGCTGGGGACGGCACATCACCGCCGACATCATGATGGCGCACGCCGACAAGATGGTCGAGTCCGGCCTCGCGGGCCACGGCTACCAGTACGTCAATATCGACGACTGCTGGGAGGGCGGGCGCGACGCGAACGGCGAGATCCGGTCGAACGAGCGGTTCCCCGATATGAAGGCGATGTCCGACTACATCCACAGCAAGGGCCTCAAGTTCGGCATCTACTCCTCGCCCGGGCCGACAACCTGCGGCGGCTACGAGGGCACCTATCGGCATGAGGTCCAGGACGCGAAGACCTACGCGAAGTGGGGGGTCGATTTCTTCAAGCACGACTGGTGCTCGTACGGCAAGATCGCTAAGGACCACAGCATCTCCGAGCTTCAGAAGCCCTATATGCTCATGCGGATGGCGCTCGATGCGGCCGATCGGGACATGGTCTACAGCCTCTGCCAGTACGGCATGGGGAACGTCTGGGAGTGGGGCGAACTCGTCGGCGCGAACATGTGGCGCACGACCGGCGACCTGCTCGATAGCTGGTCGAACATGGCGCGCATCGGATTCAGTACGGCTGAGAAGGGGGAGTACGCCGGCCCCGGTCATTGGAACGACCCCGACATGCTCTGCATCGGCAAGGTCGGATTCGGCAACCTGCGCCCGTCGAAGCTCACGCGAAACGAGCAGATCACGCAGATGACTCTGTGGTGCCTGATCGCCGCGCCGCTGCTCATCGGCGGCGACATCATGGAGATGGACGATTTCACGGTCGATGTGCTCTCAAACGACGAGGTGATCGCGGTCGATCAGGACCCTCTCGGCAAGGCGGCGAGCCGAGTGTGGCAGGAGGGCGACCTGGAGGTATGGGCGCGCCCGCTCGCCGACGGCACGAAGGCCGTCGGTCTCTTCAACCGGAGCAACTACAAGGCGAAGGTGACCGTCCGCTGGTCGGACATCGGCCTTGACTTCGCTCGTCCCTCTGGGGGGGAGGGGTCGGGGGTGACGGGTGGTCTGCGCCTCCCGGTCCGCGACCTCTGGATGCGCCGTGATCTCGGCACGTTCACCGATTCCTTCACCGCCGAGGTCCTCCCGCACGCGGCGTGGCTGATCAAGGTTGGAAGGCCCTGAGCGGGCGAGTGTGAGAGCGGGAGACACCTCGTGCATCCTACTCGTACTCGTCGATCAGGCCTTCAGCGTTCGACGTTCGATGTTCAATGTTCGCATCCTGCATCTCCCAGCCTCCCGGCAGGTGACTTCCCGCTGTTGTTGCGGTATAATGCCCGTGGAGATGACGCACGATGAGCGAAGCACTCAGGAAGATACTGACGGAACTGAGAAGTCGGTTCCAGGATCTCTATGGATCCCGGCTGGTCGAGGTGGTGCTCTACGGCTCGCACGCCCGCGGCGATGAGGAGACCGGCTCGGATATCGACGTCCTGGTCGTGTTGAAGGACGATGTCTCGCCTGCGGAGGAGATTGCCAGGACGGGCGAGATCGTGGCCGATCTTTCGCTCAGGCACAGCGTGGTGATAAGCTGCGTGTTTGTCGATGAGCGCCGCTTCCGGAGGGGGACCGGTCCGCTTCTCCGAAACATCCGCCGGGAGGGCCTGCCTGTATGACAGATGACCAGCGCGAGCTTCTGCAGGAGGCTCGCGACAGTGTCTCGGCAGCCCGAGTCCTTCTCGATGCGGGCTATCCGGGATACGCCGCATCGAGGGCCTACTACGCGATGTTCTATGTTGCCGAGGCGCTCCTCGAAGGAGAGGGGATGGCTTTCTCCAAGCACTCGGCGGTGATCGCCGCGTTCGGCAGGCATTTCGCGCGCACCGGCAAGGTTCCCGTGGAGTTCCATAGGTATCTCATAGAAGCCTCAGAACTGCGGCATGCGGGAGACTACGGCCCCCCGCGCCTCAGTCACTGCCGATCAGGCCGGCGAACAGATCGCCCGTGCCGAGCGGTTCCTCCAACTCGCCGAGAACGTGGATATCTGATAGGTCTCGACACTCACTTGCCTGGTATGCCTATCACCATCACCGTCGGGCGGTGATCCGAAGTCCCATCCGTCAGCTCGGCGGGGATCTCGGGGCCTTCCTTGACGTCGCCTGCGAGCGGCTTCGAGGTCCAGATCTGGTCGATCCGCTCTCCGACCGGCGGCGCCATCACGAACCTCGATGCCAGAAGCGCGTCCGTGCTCTCCTGATGGATCCCGTACCTGAAGTTCGCGTCGCCCATCATCACTGCCAGGTTCGATGAGCGCAGTCTCATCTGCCGGGCGAGACACCGTACCTCGCTGAGATGGCTCTCCGGGGCCCTCAGTAGGTTAAAGTGCGCCACAAAGACGGTGAGTATGCGTCCGTCGGGAAGCTTCAGTTGCGCCTGCAGGGCCGCGCGGGTGAAATCGTCGGGATACCCCCTCGCCCAGATGATGGGAAGCTTGCTGAACAGCGCGACGTTGAACCGGCTCTTGCCGGATTTTGCCAGGTAGTAATGCATGCCGAGTTCGCCGGCGACCTGCTTCGCCACCGCCTGATCGTTCTTGTCCCACGAGCAGGCCTCCTGGATGCCCACGATATCGGGGCTCACGTGCTTGATGACCGAGATCACCCGATCCAGCCGGTTACCGGCCACCTTGCCCTTCGTATCTCGTTCGACGATCTTCGCCTCCGTCGGATCGACCCCCGCCCCGTACGCCACATTGTAGGTCATCACGGTGAGCTTCATGTTCTCCGCCGCATGCGCCGACACGGAGAGAATGACGAGCATGATCAAAGCCAGATATCGCATTACAACCTGATCCTTTCAGACCGACTCCGGCGCTTCTACTACTCCAATACTCCGTTCCCTACTTGAACGACGCGTTCATGTCCTGCTCGCCGATGTCTTGTACCTTCTTCACATAGCGCGACGATGCGATCCGCTCCTTGAGCGCCGCTTCGTAGGCCGCCGAGTCGAGCGGGAGGCTCACCGTCGCGTCGGTCCACGCGGAGTAGAGCATGCAGTTCGCCAGTTCCACCGACTTGATCCCTTCCTCCGCCGGGGCGATCAGATCGTCGCCGTTCAGGATGGCGTTTACGAAGTTCTGCGTGATCTCGATGTGCTTGCCGCCGCCGCTGCCGAACGGGATGTCGATGCTCCACACCTCGGGCTTGGCGAAGCTCTGCTTGCTCGTGGCGCGGAACTCGGAGGCGAGCATCTCGTTGCGGTAGAACTTGATCGTGCTGCCCTCGACCACCAGCTTACCGCGGTCGCCCGCGACCTCGAGGCGGTTCGTGCCGGGCGCCTCGCCGGTCGTCGTGATGAAGACGCCGGTCGCGCCGTTCGAGTACTCGAGGTAGGCGGTCACTTCATCCTCGACTTCGATGTCGTGCTTCGCGCCGAACTTGCAGTACGCCCGGACCTTCGACGGCATGCCGAAGAACCACTGCATCAGGTCGAGATTGTGCGGGCACTGGTTCAGGAGGACGCCGCCGCCCTCGCCGCTCCAGGATGCGCGCCATCCGCCGCTCGCGTAGTATGCCTCGGTGCGGAACCAGTCGGTGACGATCCAGGCGACTCGGCTGATCTCGCCGATCTCGCCGGAGTCGATCAGCTTCTTCACCTTCTTGTAGAGGTTCGACGTTCGCATCTGGAACATGGCGGAGAAGACGCGGCCGTCGGATGCCTTGTGGGCGGCGATCAGGCGCTCGCAGTCAGCCTTGTGGACGGATATCGGCTTCTCGGTGAGGACGTGGAGCCCCTGCTCGAATGCGTCGATTCCGATGGTGGTGTGGTCGTAGTGCGGAGTGGCGATGAGCACTGCATCGACCAGGCCTGAGCGGGTCAGTTCGCGGCTGTCGGCGAAGTCGCGGACGCCATCCCATCGACCGAGCTTGCTCTTGTCCACGTCACAGACGGCGGTGAGTTCCGCGCCCCTGACCTCGCCCTTCGAGAGGTAGCCGGCATGATGGCTGCCCATCCCGCCGACGCCGATGATTCCGATTCGTACCTTATCCATGAAACAATCCCCCGGATGAACTGATGATGTCTACCTCATCTGTTCCCCTGAGGGCGTCGGCAATCCTCCGTGGCGCGATTCAGTGCCAGGGAAGCAGACGATCTGCCGGCGGTTGACACAGGCCCGCAAATCGGAGATACTCAAGCTGCTGTGTTGAGCAATCGGCGCCCCCCCGAATAAGGATCAGTTGAGGAGCGCACATGCTGAGATTCATCGGACTCCTACTCGTCATGCCGGCGGTGGCGAACATCTGCCCGGCGGTCGGATACGGGAAAGGGACCGCCATCATCGTCCCGAAGTCGGCCCCACAAGTGGTGGACTATGCCGCCCGCGAGCTTCAGTACTATGTGGAGAAGTCGACGGGCGTCAGGATGCCGATCCTGACCGAGGGGAGTGTCCCCGCGGACACCAAGAGACGCATCTACCTGGGCGCGACCGAGGCAGCGTTGAACGCCGGCATCGACCCCTCCGGGCTGCCGCGGGATGCGTACCATGTACGTGCGTCGGGCGACACCGCCTACCTCGTCGGAGGCGACCGGGACGGCGACCCGCTGGCCCTTGGGACGCCCGCCGGCACGCTGTTCGCGGTCTACGATGTGCTCGACAACGGCCTCGGCGTGCGCTGGCTCTGGCCGGGGAGATCCGGCGAGTTCGTCCCGAAGCGGCTGTCACTCCGGATCAAGGACCGGGATGAGACCGTCCTGCCCCGGTTCCGGTTCTGCGGTCTGAGGACCGGACGGACCGAGGAGCGCCAGTGGATGCGCCGGATGCGGATGCACGGCGCCGACGGGATGAGCTACGGCCATGCGTTCGAGCAGTGGGACGACAAGTACTTCGCCGAACATCCCGACTGGTTCGAGATGGATCGGAACGGTGTGCGTCATCGAGACCGGTCGATGTGCGTCTCCAATCCCGGCTTCCACCGGCAGATCGTCGAGAACTGGTGGATCGAGCAGAAGGACCGGCCCGCTCCCAGGCGAAACGTCAACGTCTGCGAGAACGACTGCCCCGGCGCGTGCCAGTGTCCGACCTGCCTCTCATGGGACGGCCCTGAACCGTCGTGGCCCCGCCCGACTCCATACGACAGCGTGCACAACGTCTCGGAACGATACGCCCGGTTTGCGATGGCGGTCCTGGAGCTTGCCCGCAAGCACGATCCCGAGGCGGAGGTGACCTGCTATGCCTACAGCAACCTTACCTTCACGCCGAGAGGCGTGAAGCTTGACAAGCGCGTGCTTGTCGGATATGTGCCGGACGTGTTCTTCCCCCGCACGGCGGAGAGCCAGGACTGGGTGCTCAGGCAGGGACAGGGCTGGATCGATGCCGGAGCGTCCCTCTTCCTCCGCCCGAACTACCTGCTCCACGGCTACTGCATGCCGGTCAACTGGGCGCGGCAGTCCGCCGAGGAGTTCAAGTTCCTGGAGACACGCGGGATGGTGGGCACGGACTTCGACAGCCTGACGGGCATGTGGTCGACTATGGGCCTGTCTCTCTACGTGATCGGCCGGCTCCACGCGACACCGGAAGCGTCGGTGGATCAGATACTCGATGAGTACTACTCATCCTTCGGCCCGGCCGCTGAGCAGGTCAAGGCGTACTGGGACTACTGGGAGCGCCACAGCCTGGAACACCTGGATGTCTTCAAGGATGGTCTCTGGCACTACGCGCGATATCCCGAGACGGCAGCGAAGCGCTTCCCGCCGGAGTGTTTCGCTCCCGCCGAGAAGCTGATCTCCGAGGCCGAGCGGGCGGCGTCCAGGAACCGGGATGCCGCGGAGAAGGTGGCATTCCTCACGACGGGGTTGGAGCACGCAAGGCTCTGCGTCGAGGCGAGCATGGCTTTCGAGAACGCCAAGTCGGATCCTGCCGGATGGAAGGCGGCGGCTGAGAGGCTTCGAGCCTTCAGGGCGACGATCACGGACCCGATGGTGGTCAATGTCAGCAACGGCGACTCCTCGTGCATGGGCCGGGAGACGAACCTTGGCTGGTGGCCGAAGTGACCTGCCCCAGCTCAAGCTGCAGCTAGCATGGGAAGCAGCGGTACATAGTGATACCGAGCACCGAACCCGCGAGCGCCCAGAGGCTCGATGTGATGTAGTCGCCGAGCACCAGTCCCAGGAAGAACGGGAGCGCCGTCCGATAGCCCTTGATCCCGCCGTATCGGATGATCAGCGTCTTGAGTATCCACGCCAGCAGGAACGGGCACCAGAGCCAGTACATCGTGCCGCTGTGGGAGAGGACGTATCCGGCGGGATGGAACGGGAACCACACGAACCGGCTGCGCATCAGGCTGAGGAAGAACGTGAACACCACTCCGAATCCCATCGCCAGGATGCCGGGGATGTCGGCCTTCATCGGGTTCTGCATGTAGCCGGTGATCCGCTCGAAGGGTACGCGCCCCATGTGCGTGCGCCAGGGCTCGACCTTGGCAGTCCCTGCGCCGAACTCATACCAAACCGCCAGACATGCCCAGAACCCGATTGCGATGCCCGCCACTATCGCAAGGAGCAGCACGAGCGTCATGATCCGCTGCCTGGTCTGGGTCGCCTGCGCCATCTTCATCCCTTCGGCCTGCACTCCCATCGGGCAGCACCTCATCTCCAGGCTGAACCAGTGGAAGTATGCCAGAGCGACGAGATTTCCCTGGCTGAACATGCCGCTGCCGATGGGACGGACCATCGTGTCCATCGCATCCCATCCGGGGCCCATCACCCATGCCGGGCCGGCCTCCGCGCGCAGTCGGCTGATCGTCGTGGCGAAGAGCAGGTATATGAAGAGGTACCCGATCGCTACCATGGGCGACATCCCGACCGCCATGCAGAACGCCACCATGGCCGCGAATCCGATCCCGAGCCCGACCACGGCCGTCCTGTAGGCCATCGGCTCCTCGGAGTCGTCGACGTCCGGGTCATTCCTGAATGCGCGGACGAACACATCCCTGAGGTGGTTTCTGGCGAGGTATATGACCACGATCCCGATGCCGATGAACCCTCCGGTGCTCTGCTGGGCGAGGTAGGGTGGGGCGCTGAGCGATCCCGCGCCGGCCTGCCAGCCCGTCGCCGATACCAGGACTCCCTCCAGCTTCGATATCAGGTAGAAGAACCAGCAAGAGAAGCTGATATCGGTCGCCAGCACGAATCCCAGCCCGATAGCCAGCGGGTAGAAGGTCGTCGGGAAGTAGCCGACCCCGTTCCACGGAGCGGTCGTGAAGAACTGCTGGAGGTCGAACGCCCGGATCTGGATATACGGCACGGATGGGTAGAGGTGGTGCAGGCTGTTCAGTGTCTCCACTCCGGTGGCGGTGAAGAATCCGGCCCACATCAGCTTGTTCGAGAAGAAGCCGGTCTTCGGATCGGTCATCTCCAGCGGCAGTTGGACTATGGGGTAAGAGAGCCTCTCCCGCTCGACCCACTGCTTGCGGAGGATCGAGTTGATGCACATCATGCAGAAAAGCATCGAGAAGAGGAAGCCGCTCCACACGAGGATCGGCTGCGTCCACGCCGACCACGGGATCGGCTTGTTGCCGATGTAGAAGCCGTCGATCGCCGAGAGCTTCGGGAGTATCCATTTCGGCGTCATGTCCAGGTATCGCGCCCAGCCGTTTTCAGGTGTCGCATAGTGCGGGACCGCGCCGAGCGTGGTGCAGAGGAACTGGAGCATCCCCATGCCGGAGAGGATCACGGAGACGGTGAGCATCGCGTAGATCGTGATCAGTTCCGTTCGGCCGAGCGCCCATGACGGCATCAGCCGCTTGAGCCCGCCGTTGACGAGGAGCAGGGCGATGATGATCAGGATCGGCGGCATCATGATCGAGGTGGAGGTCAGGTCGGTCTGCGAAACGACATCGCCGTAGACGCCCCAGAAGACGCCGGGGATGATCGCGATGAAGCCGATGAGCACCGCCCGCCAGGTGATGCCCCGGTCGGTCGCTGAGTCCTGCTCCTGTGTCGAGTCCATCACGCCCGTTAGCCGCTGGTCGAAGGGTTCTACTGCCATGATACCTGCTCGCGCTCTCCCCGATAGCTGGTATACCTACTCTTCACCTCCGGGCCTCGGAACTCCTACCGCGATCGCACCTCTTGCGCCACCCCGATACTTCGGCAGCGCCACTCCGTTCTGCTACCGAAGTATCGGGGTGGCGTAGGGAACGGACGCCATTCACGGCCGCAAGATACCTCCTGAACAGGAAAAGGGCCGGAAGCAGATGCTCCCGGCCCTCGGTTTGCTTGACGACAGTGAGTCGCTGGAACGCATTTCGACCCCGCTGCAGGAGGGGATTCCGATCCCCGAATTCGTTGCGCTACGTGGGCATTCGCGGCTGGGAAGCCGCTCCCACATGGCGGAATTCGACTCTCGAAACGCGCTCTAGAACCCTGCGAACAACTCCACGAAGAAGATGTTGTTGCCCACGCTCTGTCCGGTGTTGGTGTCCTCACCGTTGATCTCATATTCGTACTGCAGCCACACCGACTTGCCGATCGGCTGGACGACCGATATGCTGGTCTGGTTCAGGTCCCAGGAGAGCGGGTTGTCGGTCAGCGGAGTGTCCATGTTCTTCTTGGAATACCGCACGAATGCCTTCCATCCATTCGGGAAGAAGTAGCCGCCGAGCACGTTCCAGGCATCGAAGTCGAGTGTGGCGGCGGTCCCGGTGTACCACTCCGCCTGTGCGACCCAGCCATTGTCCCACTTCTTCATGATGTCGACGCCCCACTGGCTGAAACTGTCATCAGTGTTGCCGGGTATGAGGGCAGACACCGCGTTGACTCCGGTGAACGGGTTTATCGGCCGAAGCGAAGTGCCCGTACCGGCCAGCGCCGCTACGTCGCGCGAGTCCAGTGCTCCGAACGATCCGGATATTCCCGCCGTCAGATCACCTGCCCAGCGTCCACCGATCCTGGCCGAGAGCTGGATCTCATCGCTCAGCTCGCCCGGGAGGTCTCTCAGCGCCAGGTGAGGCACCTGGTGCATAGGATTCCTCAGGCTATCGCCGGGTATCTCACCCACATTCCGTGTGCCGAGTCTGTATCCGGTGTGCAGGGAAACGCCGAAGTCGAAGACGCCCTTCGTCGTGTAGTACTGGATACCCTGGATTCTGTCCTGCGTGAAGGTCTCCGAGACGATCCCGTAGTTCGAGGTCTTCCTGTTCGGGTAGGCTGGCGTGATGCCGAAGGTCAGCCTTCGACCCTTGCCGATCCTCAGTCTGTTGTCTTCATCGACAGGCCTGTCGTAGTAGGCGCTCTCGAGGTACAGACCGCTCGACGGAGCCCACGGGTGGTAGTAGACCTCGACGTAGGCATTGCTGTCCTCGGGCAGACGGCCGAGCGCGGACAGGGAGATCCTCTCCGAGCGGAACTGGGTGTTCGCGCCGGAGCCGGTGTAGATCCTGTTCTGCATGTAGCCGTGGATCTCTACCGCCGGCGGTGCAGGCGATGCGCCACCGCCGCTCTGTGCGAACAGGATGCCGGCCGGCGCCAGCAGCAGCACGGCGGCGAACGCCAACATGGCGCGCTGTGTGTTACAGATCACTTTCCTTACCTCCTCAGTCTTGCGTATCACGCTGGTCATGCCAGCAATGACCCGGCGAGGCTCTCCTTGTTTCGCCGACGCCGGGTCAAATCAAGTCATAGCTCGGTACTATCACCTCCCGGAACGTATGCTTGGTCGGGATGCGGCGCTGTACGAGGGGGTTGAAATCCCCTCCTACAACGGTTGTTCGATGTGTTCTACAGGTTTCGGTTGTCCACGACGCGCTGTGTGCCCAGGCTCTGGAGAGTCTTCGGCTCGACCAGTTTCAGCTTGGGCGTCAGTCCCACCATCGCGTGCACCCGAGCCCTGATCTTCTCCTCGAGCTCCACCAGTCTGCGCATCTGGTCGGTCAGAATCTCCGTCGATACCTCGACCAGGATGGTGAACTCGTCCATGGCCGCCACCCGGTCGATGATGATCTGGTAGTGTGGCTCGACGCCCTCTATCTCGAAGAGGATCGACTCGATCTGTGAGGGATAGACGTTCACCCCGCGGATGATCAGCATGTCGTCGGTCCGCCCCGAGATCTTGCTCATGCGCATGTTGGTCCGTCCGCATTCGCACGGCTCGGGGTTGAGCGTCGTCAGGTCCCTTGTGCGGTATCTCAGGAGCGGGATGCCCTGCTTGGTGATCGTGGTGAGGACGAGTTCGCCCTGCTCGCCGTAAGGGACCGGCTCCAGCGTATCGGGATCGATCAACTCCGCGAGGAAGTGGTCCTCATTCACGTGCAGGCCGCACTTGTGCTCGCATTCGCCCGCGATGCCGGGCCCCATGACATCGCTGATCCCGTAGTTGTCCGTGGCTATGATCTGCAGGCGGTCCTCGATCTCCTGCCTCAGATGCTCGGGGAAGGGCTCCCCACCGAACAGGCCGAGTCGCAGGGAGAATGCGCTCCGGTCGATCCCCATCCGCTCCATCACCTCGGCGATGTGGAGCGCGTAGCTCGGGGTGCCGACGAGCACCGTCGTCTTGAAGTCCTTCATGATACGGATCTGGCGCTCGGTGTTCCCGCCCGACGCGGGGATGACCGACGCGCCGACTCGCTCCGCCCCATAGTGGAGCCCGAAGCCGCCGGTGAACAGCCCGTAATCGAATGTCACCTGGAGGACATCCTCCCTCGTGACTCCAGCGGCGCTGACCACTCGCGCGACCAGATCGCTCCATGTTCGGAGGTCGTTGCGCGTGTAGCCGATGACCGCTCCCTGCCCGGACGCCCCGGAGGACGAGTGTATGCGCACGATCTCCCTCAGGGGGACGCTGAACATCTCGTATGGATAGGCCTCGCACAGGTCTTCCTTGGTCGTGAACGGCAGCCGCCTGAGGTCGGAGAGCGCGCTGACATCCTCGGGCTCTATCCCGAGCTTCTCGAACCTTCTGTGGTAGAAGCGAACGTTTCGGTACGCGCGGTTGACCGTCAACTGGAGTCGCTCCAACTGCAACTGCTCCATGTCCTGGCGCGACATCGTCTCGCACCTTCTGTTCCAGATAGGCATAGGCTTCCTCAGCTTTCTATGATCTGCTTGTAACCCTTGCCCAGATACGCTCTCTGGACCTCGGGATTGCGCTCCAGTTCGTGAGCCGTCCCCTCGAGGATGACCCGTCCCGTCTCGATGACGTAGCCTCGCTGAGCGATCGAGAATGCGGCCTTGGCGTTCTGCTCGACGACGAGCACGGTGGTGCCTTCCTTGTGGAGCGTGCTGATGATCTTGAAGATGTCCCGGATGACGAGCGGCGCCAGGCCCATCGAGGGTTCATCGAGCAGAAGGAGCTTCGGGCGCGACATCAGCGCTCGGCCGATCGCCACCATCTGCTGTTCGCCGCCCGAGAGCGTGCCTGCAAGCTGCGTATGCCGCTCCTCCAGCCTTGGAAAGATGGAGTATACGCGCTCGAGGTCCTCGCGCATCTGAGCCCGCTTGTCCGCCCTGGAACGCCTGTAGGCGCCGAGCACCAGGTTCTCGTACACCGTCATGTCCGGGAAGAGCTGGCGTCCCTGAGGCACGTGAGACATGCCCATCTGCACCAGTCGCTCGGGTGACAGGCCGGCGACCTCCCGGCCATCGAAATTGATCGATCCGGATTGTGGCGACAGGACGCCGGATATCGTGTCGAGGAGCGTGGTCTTGCCCGCGCCGTTCGCGCCGATGACCGCTACGATCTCTCCGACCCCGACGTGCATCGAGACCTTGCGCAGGGCCGTGATCCTGCCGTACGCGGCGACGACGCTTGTGAGCCTGAGCATGCGCCTACACCTCCTCTCCCAGGTATGCTGCGATCACCTTCGGGTCCGCCTGCACCTCAGCGGGCGTTCCGTCGGCGATCTTGCGCCCGTAGTCGAGCACTACGACGCTGTCGGAGATATCCATGACGAACTGCATATCGTGATCAACGAGGGCAACGGTGATCCCCTCATCGACTATTCGCCGGAGCAGCCCCGCGAGCGATTCCGTCTCGTGCGAGCTCAATCCCGACGCCGGCTCGTCGAGCAGGATCATCGTCGGTTCGGTGGCGAGCGCTCGGGCGATCTCGAGGAGCCTTTGCTGCCCGAACGGCAGGCTCGACGCCGGGTCGTTCGCCCTGTCCGCCAGCCCGACGACCGCAAGCTTCTCCAGCGAGTCCTCCACTATACGCCGTTCCTCCCGGATCTGCGCGCGGAACCTCAGCGCCGAGGCCAGGAGTCCCTGCCGGGAGCGGAGGTGCCTGCCGACCATCACGTTCTCGAGGACGGTCATGTTGCCGAAGAGCTGCACGTTCTGGAACGTCCGGGCGATCCCCAGCGCGGCGAACTGGTGAGGCTGGAGCCCCGACGCGGTCGTCTCCTGGAAGATGATCTCTCCGCTGCTCAGCTTGAGCACGCCGGACAGCATGTTGAGCATCGTGCTCTTGCCCGCGCCGTTCGGGCCGATGATCGCCCTGAGCTGCCCCCTGGCGATGTCGAACGTGACCTTGTCCACGGCCGTGAGCCCGCCGAAGATCCTGGTGGCTTCCCGTACCTGCACGAGCGTCTGCGAGGTGTTCATCGGCTCACCGCCTTCCTCCGCCGGGCCATGCGCATACTGAACTTGGCGGCATCGACCACCGACCGAGTCAGACCCTCGGGCATGTAGATCATGATGACCATCAGGATCAGGCCGAAGACGATCACGTCGAGATCGGAGAGCGACGCGCCCGTCGCTCCGATGTGCACGTCGCCCAGTCCTCTCAGCAGTTCGCCGAGTATGGTGATCGTCGCCGCTCCGAAGATCGCTCCCCAGACGCTCGCCATGCCTCCGACTACCACCATGACCATCAGTTCGACCGAGAACTTGAACCCGAACGGCTCCGGGCTGATGAAGGTGACGTAGTGCGCGTAGAGGCTTCCGGCGATGGATGCCAGTGCGGCGCTGAGCACAAAGACCTGGATCTTGTACCGCGAGGTATCGACTCCCAGGGTGGATGCGGCGACCTCGCTCCCGTGGACGGCGCGGAATGCGCGCCCGATCCGCGAGTGGACGATGTTGGCGGACAGCGCGATGACCACGGTCGCGAATCCCCACACCAGGTAGAACATCGAGATATCACTATCGAACGACAGCTTGCCGGCTTGCAGGCTGGGGATGCCGTAGATGCCCGACGTGCCGCCCGTCACCACCTCCCACTGGAGGAGCACGATCGACACGATAACGCCGAAGCCGAGCGTCGCCATTGCCAGGTAGGGGCCGTGCAGTCGGAGCGCCTGAGCGCCGAGCAGGTACGCGATCAGGCACGAGACGGCTACTCCCGCCGCGATTGCGATCCACGGCGAGACTCCCATGCGTGTCGTCAGCACGGCGGACGTATATGCCCCGATCCCGTAGAACGCCGCATGGCCGAGCGATACCTGTCCGGCATATCCCATGAGCAGGTTCAGCCCGACCGCCAGGATCGTGTTGAGCCCGACGTAGATGAGCACGGTCAGGTGGTAGTTGCCGCCGCCCGATGAGGGCCTGAATATGAAGTTGGGTACCACCAGGACCGCCGCCGCCATCACTATGAAGGGCAGCAGGCGCATCACCAGCGACTTGTCTATCAGCCCCGGCCGCACCGCGGTTCCTTCTTCCGGGAGGCTCGCGGCTCCGGATGGGTTCAGATCAGAATTCACGTGTCAGTTCCGTTCCTAATGACTTTCAACTAACTTGCGCTACGGTGTCATTCCGGATCGTCGGACCCGCCGCTCCGTGCGCTATCCATTCCTGCCGCCGAACACGCCCTGAGGTCGGGCGAACAGGATGATGAGCAGGATTATGAACGCAATGGCATCCTTGTAGCCGCTCGATACGAAACCGGCGCCCATCGCCTCCAGGATGCCGAGCGTCAGGCCGGCGACTATCCCTCCGCTGAAGTTGCCCAGCCCGCCCAGGATCGCCGCGCAGAAGCCCTTCAGGCCGAGCATCGTGCCCATGTCGTGCTGAGCCATAGTGATCGGAGCGATCACCGCTCCGCCGACCGCGCCGACTGCGCCGCCAAGCATGAACGAGAGCATCGCCATCCGGTTGGTGTTGATCCCGACGAGCTTGGCTCCCGGCTTGCACGACGCGCACGCGCGCATGGCGCGTCCGAGGAGGGTATAGCGGTAGAAGAGCATCAGGAGGACGACCAGCACGGCCGTTACTCCGAACACCCAGAGGCTCTGGACCTGCAGCGAGGCTCCCGCGATCTGCACCGTCCGGTCGCCCGAGAACGCCGGCAGCGGGAGGGGGTCCTTGCCCCATAGCATCATGGCGAGCCCTCGGAGCAGGATCGATGCGCCGACGGTGATGATGATAAGGGTAATCGGAGCGCCGGTCCTCAGCGGCCTGAGGAGCGAGCCCGCCAGCAGGTATCCGACGATGCCCGATGCGAGCACGGCGATGACGACCGCCAGGGGTAGCGACAGGTGCATCGTGGCGACGAGCACCGCCGCTATCATCGCTCCGAGCATCACGAACTCGCCCTGCGCGAAGTTGACCACTTGCGTGCAGTTGTAGACGATCGTGAACCCGATGGCGGTGAGCGCATAGATGCTGCCGACCGTCATGCCGGATAGCAGGAATTGCAGGAATTGTGATGTACTACTCAAAGATTCGTTTCCCGGCAGAAGGTGTCCGGAGGTAGGCAGGAAATGAGGATGCTGTGGAGGAACGAGAGGTTCCTCCACAGCGCTCTGAACCGCCTGTCCCGGAGGCCTGGCTGCTCTTCCCTACTGGAGCAGAGTCCACTCGCCGCCCTTGATGCTGACCATGACGAACGCATCCTTGCTCAGTCCGTTGTGGTCGGTGGGCGAGAAGTTGAACACTCCGCCGATACCTACGAAGCCCTTGGTGTTTTCGATCTCGTCCCGGATCTTCGTGGGGTCGTCGCCGGCCTTCTCCATGGCCTTCACTACGATCTGGACAGCGTCCCACGCATGTCCGCCGAATGTGTCGGGGCTCTTCTTGAAGGCATTCCGGAACTGGTCGGCATACTCGAGTAGAGTGGCCTTCTGGGGATCGGAATCAGGAATAGCATCGGCAACGATCAGTCTGCCGGCCGGGAACACTATGCCGTTTGCCGCATCGCCTGCCAGCTCGATGAACTTCTTGTTGGCGATACCGTGGCTCATCACCAGCGGCGCCTTGATGCCGAGCTGCTTCATGTTCTTGGCGACGATTGCGGGACCCGGGTTCGTGCCCCAGCAGATGACCGCTTCCGGCTTCTTCGCGGCGATGCGAGTAAGCTGCGCGGTCATATCAGTGTCCTTGCTGCCGAAGACTTCGCTTGCTACGATGGTGACTCCGGCATCGGGCGCCTGGATCTTCATCTGCTCGAGTCCGCTGGCGCCGTATGCATTGGAGTCGCTGATGAAGGCTATCTTCGTGATCTTCTGCTCTTTGAGGTAGTCGATGATCTTCGCCACGGCGTGGATATCCGCCTGAGCCGTCTTGAACACGTACGGCTTGGCAGGATCCGTGATCTTGATTCCCGCCGCGCAGGAGACCAGGGGGATCTTCGCCTTTTCACAGATGCCGGCGATCGCGAGGGTGGTGCCGGTCGTGCTCGAGCCGATGATGGCCTTGACCTTGTGCGATTCGATCAGCTTCTTGACCGCCAATACGCACTTGGTCTCTTCGCTGCCGTTGTCGAGTATGACAAACTCAACGGGATGACCGTTGATGCCGCCGTTTCTGTTGATCTGGTCGGCGAGCATCTCTACTGTCTCCTTCTCAGGCGTGCCGAGCGGAGACGCGGGTCCGGTGATGTCCAGCACAACGCCGATCCTGTACGGAGCTTGAGCAGTCTGCTGCTTGGAGCATCCGGCCAGGATCACGATCAGACACAGAACCAGGACCGCAAGGACCTTTGTCCTTTGCATTTCGAACCTCCATAACTGGAATTAGCCGCTCCTGCAGGCCCGGTGTCACTCAAGGACACTTCCGACTAGGTCGGCAGGCACACGACCGATGTCCATACGCGGGCGCGGAATCGCCCGTTCCACGTCAAGCCGGCCAGGGGCCGCCCGGACGTGTATGCCAGGGGGAAGGTGTCTTCCCCTATAGCGCGTGGAGTTCGTCCCCAGTGAGTATTCTGGCTCCTCCTTCTTTCAGAGCTTCGATTGCTTTGTCTACGGGTTCGGTCCGGAATATGACAATCGCGTTCTCGCCGGACGTACCGACGAACGCGTACATGTAGTCGATGTTAAGTCCCCTCGCCGACAGGATATCGATGATTCCGGCGAGCCCGCCCGGGCGGTCCGGGACCTCGATCGCCAGGACTTCGGTCGCCGCGACGGTGAATCCCTGATCGGTGAGTATCCTGGTCGCGCGGTCGGGATCATCCACGATCAGGCGCAGCAGACCATAGTCGGCGGTATCCGCGATCGATAGCGCGCGTATGTTCAGGCCGCTATCAGACAGCGTTCGGGTCACGTCGCCGAGACGGCCGGACTTGTTCTCCAGGAAGACGGATATCTGCTTTACCTTCATGTGATTGCTCCATTGCCCGGCCGCCGATCGTTGCGCCGGGCGTGCTTACATATTTAGCGGTCTAGGTTAAAGATTCCTTCCCCTGAGAGGGCGATTGTTGAGTATTTGTGGCGATTTCTTAACTCAGGAGGTCGATTCCGGAGACAGATGGGGTGGAAGAGGGGCGGGTTTCCCCGCCCCTGAGGTCCTATAGCTCGTATACCTGCTGTGCAGAGAGGATCTGCACTCCCTTCGACAGGAGTGTTTCGATCGCACCGTCAGCGTTGTCTACTCGGAATATGACGACCGCGTTCTCCGAAGCTTTGCTGACGAAGGCATACATGTACTCGATGTTGATCTTCGCATCGCTGAGGATCTTGAGGATGCTGCCCAGTCCGCCGGGACGGTCCGGGATCCCGACCGCGATGACGTCGGTCTCGCGAACGGTGAACCTGCTGCCCTTGAGCGCATCATGGGCCTTCTCGATATCGTCCACGATAAGTCGGAGGACTCCGAAGCCCGAGGTATCCGCGAGCGACAGTGCTCGGATATTGACCCCTTCGGCTCCGATCGCCTCCGTCACATCGGCCAGTCGACCGGACTGGTTCTCCAGGAAGATGGAAAGCTGCTTAACCTTCATAGTCCGTATCCTTTCGAATCAACGTTTCCTACGAGCCGACAGGCTCGGTGACCGCTTGCTTCGAGGCGGGCTCTTGATCGACTCCGAAGCATTTGTCGAGATGTGTCTTCTCGAACGGCTTGGTCACGAGGCTGACTACCGGTACAACTACGAACGGCGACAGAATGGCAACGGCTGCCGCGAGCGGGATGCCCGCATCACCGTACTGTCTTACGACCATCAACACCGCGCCGACTCCGACGATCATGCCGGCGGCTGCTCCGATCGTTGTCGTTCTGCGCCAGAACAGGCCGTAGAAGTATGGGGCTGCGAAAGCGCCTGCCAGCACGCCCCATGATATCGCCATGAGGTTGATGATGATCTTCGGCTGCCTGAGGGCGACGTACAGCGACACCGCCACGAACAGCCCGCAGAGTATCCTCATCAGTAGCAGTATGGTCTTGCGGTCAGCTCTTTGGTTTACGGAGCCGCCGTAGAGGTCTATCGCCACCGCCGAACTGGAGACAAGGACCAGCGATGACAGTGTGCTCATCGAGGCGGCAAACACCAGCAGCGCTATGAGGAGCAGGACCCACGCCGGCAGCTTGTTCCCGAGATACGTCGGGATCCACCTGTCCCAGTCGATATCGGGCTTGCCGCCGGGCAGCATGACCGGTTGGCCGTCCTTCATCTTCACCGGGAGGTCTTTTCCCGAAGTGTAGTCGCCGGTCGACGCCGTAACGGTGGTCACGTGAGGAGCGTTCGGGATGTTGATGTGCGTCATGGCGCCGGTGAAGTAGCCGCCAAGAGTCACAATCAGCGCAAACAAGGTGGCAACGATCATCGCGCGCTTGACCTGCTCGCCACTCTTGATCGAGTAGAACTTCTGCACCATCTGCGGGAGTCCCCACGGTCCGACGCTCGTCAGAACCACCAGGGACGCCAGCGTGAGCCAGTTCGGTATCGCCGGCGCAGGCGTTCCGGGCGGCGGGTTGAGCGCGGGCGAGCAGGTTGCCCAGTTCGTGAGGAGCCGGAAGGTCTGTCCGATGCCGCCTGCACCGCTGATAAGCAGTGTCAGCAGAATCCCGCTTCCCGCGAGCATCAGGAGGCCCATGAGGAAGTCCGTCAGCGCGATGGCGAAGTATCCGCCCATGATCAGATACACCGCCGTCAGGCCCGCCAGGATTCCCAGCGCCGTGGTGTACGGCAAATCGAATGCGCGCTCGAAGAGGTAGCTGAGGCCCATGTATACGGATGCGGAGTATGGGACCAGGAAGACGAAGATGATCAGAGCCGCCAACACCTTGAGGGCCGGAGCCCTATATCTCTCGGCGAGGAACTCGGGCATCGTCATCGCATTGAGCCGAGCGGTCATCTCTCTGGTACGCCTGCCGAGTACCTTCCAGGCCAGCAGGCTCCCGATGATCACGTTGCCGGCCACGATCCACATCGTGTGCAGACCGAATCCCCAGCCGAGCTTTCCCCCGTAGCCTATGAACAGCACCGCGGAGAAATACGTCGTGCCGTACGCAAACGCCGACATCCACGGCCCGATATTCCGGCCGCCGAGGAAGAAATCGTTGACATTCTTGGTCTTCCTCATTGCCCAGTAGCCCAGGACCAACATGGCCAGGACATACAGGACGATCAAGTAGATTCCCATGCTATCTGCCTCCTTTGCGAGATTGCAGACTAGGAGTCGCGCGCTACGCACTCCCACTCCACACTCCGACGCTACTCCTTCGGTCGGTTGTCCACTACGCGCTTGGCCTTGCCCTCACTGCGCTCGATGGTCTTGGGTTCGACCAGCTTCACATCGGCGTTGACGCCGACGACGCTGTGTATCTCATGCTCGATCTTCTTCTCGAGCGCTTCCAGCACCTTGATCTCATCGGAGAAGACCTTCTCGCTCACCTCGACCCAGACCTCCATGTTGTCGAGGTTGTCCACGCGGTTTACGACTATCAGGTAATGCGGCTCAGTGCCCTCGATCTCGAGCAACACGCTCTCGATCTGGCTCGGGAAGACGTTCACGCCGCGGATGATCAGCATGTCGTCGGTCCGACCGGTGATCCTACCCATGCGGAAGTGGGTCCGTCCGCAATCGCACGGCTTGTCGTTCAGTATGGACAGGTCGCGCGTCCGGTAGCGGATGATCGGGAACGCCTCCTTGGTGAGCGATGTGAACACCAGTTCGCCGGGCGTTCCGGGCGGGAGGACCTCCTCGGTGATCGGATCGATGATCTCGGGGATGAAATGGTCGTCGAAGACGTGCAGGCCGTCCTGGCATTCGCACTCGCTCGATACACCCGGCCCGATGATCTCGCTCAGGCCGTAGATGTCGGTAGCGCGGATGCCCATCTTGGTCTCGATCTCCCTGCGCATCTGCACGGTCCACGGCTCCGCGCCGAATATGCCGTACTTGAGCGGGAAGTCGCGGATGTCGAGGCCCATTTCCCTGGCGGTGTCGGCGAGGTAGAGCGCGTAGGAGGGGGTGCAGGCGAGCATCGTGCTGCCGAAGTCCTGCATGATCATGATCTGGCGCTTGGTATTGCCGCCGGAGATCGGGATGACGGTCGCACCGATCTTTTCCGCGCCGTAGTGAGCGCCGAGTCCGCCGGTGAAGAGACCGTATCCGTAGGCGACCTGGATGATGTCGTTCTTGCATCCGCCGCCGCAGCAGATCGTGCGGGCCATCAACTCGGCCCAGGTGTCGATATCGTTGCGGGTGTAACCGACGACCTTTGGCTTTCCGGTGGTGCCCGACGACGAATGCACTCGGACGACGTCTTCCATCGGGACGGCGAACATGCCGAACGGGTAGTTGTCGCGCAGGTCGTCTCTAGTGGTGAACGGCAGGTTCTTGAGGTCGTCGACCGACCGTATGTCGTCCGGCTTGATCCCGGCCTCGTCGAGCTTCCTGCGGTATACCGGGACATCATCGTAGCACCGCCGGACGGTCGCGCGCAGGCGTTCTCCCTGCAGTCTGCGCCGTTCCTCGACAGGCATGCACTCAGCTTCGCGATTCCAGATCATATCACCCACTCCTAGTCACACTCGTGGATTACTCATGTAGCCTGGCCCTTCATGGGCGTCGTGTCTAGCAGACATGACGGGGACAAGCCCCTGGGCTACGGGTTTCTTCCCAATGCAAATGCTCTCAAATTGGCTTCAAGCCCCTTGTTCCTGAACCGCTCGGTCAGCACGCTCTCCCAGACCTCGTCCTTGACCTCGAGGAACCGCGAGAGCACCCCGAGCAGGCAGATGTTCACACTCCTGAGCGAGCCGGCTTCCTTCGCCAACGCCGGCGCATCGACCGAGATCACCTCGCCCGCGCGCTCGCGGAGCTTGGCCTCGATATCAGACGGGTACTCGACCTTCCCGGACGCTACCACCGACGGGAGTATGCGCTGCCGGTTGACTATCACTATGCCGCCGGCCCTCAATGACGGCAGATAGCGCAGAGCCTCCATCTGCTCGAACGCGAGCATGATGTCCACCTCGCCGCTCGGAATGATCGGCGAGTAGACTTTCGGGCCGAAGCGGACATCGGAGTTCACCGTGCCGCCGCGCTGGGCCATCCCGTGGACCTCGCTCTTCTTCACGTCGAAGCCGCTCTCCAGCAGGGCATCGCAGAGTACCTCGCTGGCAACAAGTATACCTTGCCCTCCTACACCGGCAAGTCTTATATTCGTCGTGCGGTTGCTCATTCCTGCTCTCTCCCAATAGCCTCGAAGCGGCAGACCTGCATGCACACGCCGCAACTCTGGCAAAGGTCAGTGTTGATTCGTGCCCTCAGCTTGTCATCGACCTTCACCGACTCGATCGCGGGGCAGCCTATGCGGAAACACATCTGGCAGCCCGAGCACTGGTCCGGCTCGACTGCAGGCTTCGGAGGCCTCTCCGCCTTGTTCTTCAACACGCACGGCCTGTTGGTGATTACTACCGACGGCTTGTCCGTCCGGATGGCATATGTGAGAGCATTCTCGACCGCGGAGAGATCGTATGGGTCTACCACCAGCACGTCCTCGACTCCGACGGCTTTCGCCAGCGCCGGGAGATCGAGCTTCGGCGCGACGGCTCCCATCAGCGTCCTGCCCGTGCCGGGATGTTCCTGGCCGCCGGTCATCGCGGTGATCGAGTTGTCGAGGATGCAGATAGTCGTGGCGGTGCCGTTGTAGACGGCGTCGATGAGGCCGGTGATCCCGGAGTGGATGAACGTCGAGTCGCCGATGACCGCCACGACCGGGCGCTGGTCATCCGGCGACTGGGCGCGCTTCATGCCGAGCGCGTTGCCTATCGATGCGCCCATGCACACGCAGGTATCCATGACTTCGAGCGGCGGGAGCACTCCCAGCGTGTAGCAGCCGATGTCGCCGGTGACGACGGCTCTCATCTTCTTGAGGATCTGGTAGAACCCGCGGTGCGGGCATCCGGGACAGAGCACCGGCGGCCGTCCCGGGACTTCGCTCGCGGGCGGGACCTCGACGGCCTGTCCCGCGAACCCGGCGGCGACGAGCTTCGGGTTCAGCTCGCCGATGAGCGGGAAGCGCTCCTTACCGATGACCTGGACACCCAGCGCGCGGACCTGCTCCTCGATGAACGGATCGAGTTCCTCGACGACGTAGAGCTTCTCGACCTTCGATGCAAACTCGCGGACAAGGTGGTCGGGCAGGGGATAGGTCATCCCGAGCTTCAGGACCGACGCCTGCGGGACGACTTCCTTCACGTACTGGTAGGCGATCCCGGACGTAATCACGCCGACCGAGGTGTCACCCCACTCGATGGCGTTGAGGTCTGAGGTATTGGACAGCTCGCGGAGGCGGTTCAGCCGCTCTTCTACGAATACATGCCGCTTCATCCCGTATGCCGGGATCATCACGTACTTCTGAGGATCGCGCTCGAACCGGCCGAACACCGGCTCCCGCGGCTCGCAGAGGTGGACTGCGGACTTCCCGTGGTTCACGCGAGTGGTCGTCCGGAGCAGCACCGGCGTGTCGTACTCCTCGCTGATCTCGAACGCGCGGATGGCGAAGTCCTTGCACTCCTGGCTGTCACTCGGTTCGAGCATCGGGATCTTGGCGAACCGGGCGTAGTGGCGGTTGTCCTGCTCGTTCTGGGAGCTGTGCATCCCCGGATCGTCGGCGCTGAGGAGCACCAGCCCGCGGTTGACTCCCGTGTATGCGGCGGTCAGCAGTGGATCGGACGCTACGTTCACTCCGACATGCTTCATCGTGCAGAGCGCGCGCGCCCCGCCGAAAGATGCGCCGATCGCCACCTCGAGGGCGACCTTCTCGTTCGGCGCCCACTCGGCGTAGATCGTCTCGTACTTGGTGATGTTTTCCAGGATTTCGGTGCTCGGCGTGCCGGGGTATCCCGCGGCGACTCTCACACCGGCTTCATATGCTCCTCGGGCGATAGCTTCATTGCCCGACAGCAGAACCGTCGTCTTCAATGTCTTGCCAACCCCTGTAGTCTCAACTCATCGACAAATGAGCCCTGCCGGGACGATCCCAGGCAAAGCTTCACAAATCGTACCAGTTTTCACAGGGATCGTCAAATCCCTCCGGCAGTGTAAGCAAGTGATCCGCGCATATTTCATGTAAGATTGGGCGCCCGCTCCGAATCTAATCTGTGTACGAGAGATGCGCAGCGACGCTCAATTGGCGAGGTCACCACCTACTCGTTGCGCATGATGAGTGAATATGGCAGGGTTATTACAAGGTAATACCATCGGCGATACCTGCATCACGACTACCGCCGATCAAACCTCAATACCGAACGAAGGAGTGAACGACAGGTGAGTAGAGCATGTGTAGTCTGGGCAGCCGTTGTGCTGTTCTGTCTGGGTGGAACCGTTTGGGCGGTCACGATTGACACTGTCATAGTCGGCGATCCGGGGAACGCTCCGGACACCAGGTACTACACGCCGGGCTACGGTTCGGTGGGGTACAGCTACCGCATCGGGAAATACGAAATCACCGCCGGGCAGTACTGTGCTTTCCTCAACGCCAAGGCGAGTGTGTCGGACGTTCACGGGTTGTACAATCCCTGGATGGCTGACCCGATCGGTGCACTGGGCTGCAACATCCGACGCGACGGCTCCCCGGGCAGTTACACGTACTCAGTGCCCAGTGATTGGACGGATAGACCGGTGAACTACGTGAGCATAATGGATGCATTCAGGTTCGCCAACTGGCTGCACAACGGCCAGGGCGACGGCGACACTGAGTCCGGGGTGTATGACATGAGCAGCGGCTTACCGCAGTGCAGTACGGGCTGGAAGTGGGCGATCGCCAGTCGGGATGAGTGGCACAAGGCCGCATTCTACAAGGGCGGTGAGACCAACGCCGGGTACTGGGATTACGCTACGCAGAGCGATATCGCGCCCTCGAATCGCCTGCTGCCTGCCGACCCCGGCAACAACGCCAACTACTATGCGTCTGATTACACCATTGGCGGCATCTACTACCGCACCAACGTCGGCGAGTTCGAGAACTCCAAGAGCGCGTACGGAGCATTCGATCTGGCCAGCAATGTCTGGGAGATGAACGATAGCATCGCGGACCAGAGCCCCTACGATTCTGTTCGGCGTCGAGAACCTGGAGAAGCTTCCGAACGAGCATGTCTTCCGCTTCGACGGAGTGGAGGATGTCCGACGGATCGGCTACTGTACCAACCTCGCGCCCGAGGTGGTTGGCGAGGCGGTTAGGGCGGAGGTGAACGTCATTATCACCCACCACGATGCCTGCGACTTCATCTATGGGATGCAGGAGGTCTGCCTCTCCCGCATGAAGGAGCACGGCATCTCGCACTGCCAGTTCCACCTGCCGCTCGACGGAGCGGACGACTTCGGCAACAACGTCATGCTCGCCGACAAACTCGGCGCTCGCGTCGTTGAGAAGTCGCACCTGGAGGCCGACGCCTTCTACTGCGGGCGGATCTGCGAGTTTGACGAGCCGCTGACCTTCGACGCGCTGAAGTCGCGGCTGGAGGGAGTCCTGGAGGAGCCGGTGCAGGCGTGGCGGAACCACGATCGCCCGATCAAGCGCATCTGCATCGTGACCGGCGGCGGGCTGATGACAAACCACGTGAAGGAGGCGGTCGATCGCGGCTGCGATGTCTACATCACCGGTGAGAAGGTGCTCTACACAGTCGAGTATGCCCGGTTTGCAGGCATCGACCTCCTCGTCGGCAGCCACACGTTCACGGAGCTGTTCGGTGTCGAGGAGATCGCCCGTCGGGTGTGCGAGCACTTCGGCGATGTGGAGATCATCCGCCTGCCCGAGGAGCATATTGAGGTGTCCGGATCATAGGCCCCATCGGATTCACGGAGTCCATGCATCCTGCTTAGCCGCTCCACACTCGATCATTCGGCACGCAGTCACGTGGGTAGGGTAATCCCTGCTCTGTCCTGGTATAATGAAGTCTAGCTGCAGTCCGACACACGGAGGAAACGCATGAACACCCAAGAGAACCTGAGGTTCTACTACGATAGAATGAAGGAGATGTACCACCTGCAGTGCATCGAGGCGCTGCTCGGCTGGGACCAGCAGGTCTACATGCCTCCCCAGGCCGCCCAGGCCCGCGCGGAGCAGTCCGAGTACATCTCATGCCTCGCGCATCAGAAGATCACCGATCCCGAGTTCGGCCGGGCCGTCGATGAGCTCTACGAGGCGCATGAGAGCCTGTCGGACGTCGATCAGGTGAACATCCGCGAGACCAAGCGTGTCCTCGACATCGCCCGGAAGCTCCCGGAGGCGTTCGTTGCTGAGATGGCGAAGGCATCCGCGCTCGGGTACAGCACGTGGGCCGAGGCGCGCCCGAAGGATGACTGGAAGGCCGTCGAGCCGATCCTGGAGCAGATCTTCGACCTCTCCCGGCGCAGGGCGGATCTCGTCGGCTATCAGGATCACCCCTACGACGCGCTGCTCGATATCTACGAGCCGGGCATGACGCTCGCCGTCGTGAAGCCGCTCCTGCTCGACCTGGCGAACCAACTGAAGGAGATGATCCCGACGATAGCCGACAGGTTCAGCGCTGAGGACCGGCTCCAGGGGCGGTTCGACAAGGATCACCAGCAGCGGTTCGTCACTCGGATCGCCCGTGACCTCGGGTTTGACTTCCAGCAGGGACGGCTCGATACCACGGCGCATCCCTTCATGACGTCAATCGGGCCGAACGACTTTCGGATCACCACCCGATACCACGAGGACAACCTGCTCTCCGCTCTCTACGGCACGATCCATGAGACCGGCCACGCGCTCTACGAGATGGGCCTCCCGAAGGAGCATGCCGGCACTCCACGGGGCGAATCCGTGTCACTCGGCATTCACGAATCGCAGTCGCGCTTCTGGGAGAATCTCGTCGGCCGCTCTCACGAGTTCTGCGCATACCTCATCGGCGCGCTGAGGGAGTTCTTCCCGCAGCAGATCGGCTCACTCGGCGCGGAGGAGTTGTGGAAGCGCGTGAATCACGTCGAGCCGAGCCTGATCCGCGTCGAGGCGGACGAGGTGACGTACAACCAGCACATCGTCATCCGCATGCTCCTCGAGGAGCGCCTGATCATCGGCGACCTCAAGGTGTCCGATCTCCCAGGCGCCTGGAACGATCTGTACGAGGAGTACCTCGGCATTCGCCCGACCGACTACAGGGACGGCGTGATGCAGGATATGCACTGGTACTCCGGTGGGGTCGGCTACTTCCCGACGTACGCGCTGGGCAACCTTTACGGCGCGATGATGATGCAGAAGGCGCGCGCGGACCTGCCGGAACTGCCCCGGCGGATCGGGGGAGGGGAGTTCGCTCCTCTGCTCGGCTGGCTGCGGGAGAACGTCCACCGCTACGGCATGACGTTCCGGGCAGCCGATCTGATCCGCCACATCACCGGCCGTGAACTCACGGACAAGGCGTTCGTGGAGTATCTGAGGGCGAAGTTCATGTAAGGTTATGGGTTGTGGGTTGCAGGTTATGAGGCTCCCCAGCACCCATAACCAATAACCCAAAACCCATGACCCGAGGAGTCACCAATGAGTTCACCGAATCCCGGCCGCGAGTCTCTCAAGGCCCACATTTGGAAGAGATACGGCGGCGAGGAGTTCGTCACCGATCAGAGCAAGGGGCTGCCCCGTCCCGCGCCCGAGAAGCCGTTCCCGGAGGACGCTCGGTTGATCGATCTTGTCGATCCGAAGGACCTCACCGTCGGCGACGTCTCGATCCGCGACGTCATCCGCAAGCGGAGGAGCCGGCGCAAGTTCACCGACGAGCCGCTCTCGCTGGAGGAGCTGTCGTACCTCCTCTGGGCGACTCAGGGCGTCATTAAGGCCGCTAACCTCCGCGACGGCGTGCTCACCTACCGCACCGTCCCGGCGGGAGGCGCGCTCCAGCCGTTCGAGACCTACCTGGCCATCGACCGCGTCACCGGCGTCGAGCCCGGTCTCTACCGCTACCTGCCGATGGAGCACAAGCTGTTCCTCATCCGGTCCGAGCCCGACCTGATGGAGCGGACCGCCGCCGGATGTGCGGGGCAGCCGTTCGTCGGAACGAGCGCCGTGGTCTTCATCTGGACCTGCATCCCTTACCGCAAGGAGTGGAGGTACGGCGCCGCCTCGCACAAGATCATCGCTCAGGATTCCGGCCACCTCTGCCAGAACCTCTACCTCGCAGCGGAGTCGATTGGTGCGGGAACCTGCGCCGTCGGAGCCTACTTCCAGGAGGAGATGGACGCGCTCCTCGGCGTCGACGGCGAGGAGGAGTTCACCATCTACGTTGCGCCGGTCGGCAAGATCGGCTAGACTTGGCGTAGAGGGAACTGCAGCATGACCACAGACCGCACACCGCTTCTCGAGTTCGACAACACGACCGTCGTCCTCAAGGACAAGCGCGTCCTCGATTCGATCAGCTTCAGGATAGACGTCGGCGAGAACGTCGCCATCATCGGCCCGAACGGCTCCGGTAAGTCCGCGCTCATCAAGACCATCACCCGCGAGTACTACCCACTCGCGCAGAACGGTCATCAGCCTGTCCGCATCCTCGGGCAGGACACGTGGAACATCTTCGATCTGCGCTCGCTCCTGGGGATCGTGTCGAGCGACCTGCAGCAGACGTGCGCGAGGTACTTCACCGGCTGGGAGATGGTGCTCTCCGGCTTCTTCGGGAGCGTGGGCATCTGGCCGAACCACGAGGTAACGGAGCGCATGGAAAGCAAGGCGAGGGCAATTCTGGAGTTTCTGGAGATCTCTCACCTGGCGGACAAGAACATGGTGGAGATGTCCACCGGCGAGGCGCGTCGGGTGCTGATCGGACGGGCGCTTGTCCATGGTCCGAAAGCCTTGATGCTCGACGAGCCGATGAACGGCCTCGATCCGCACGCCGCCCGTAGGTTCGGCAACTCGCTCCGCAAGATCGCGGGCGCCGGCAAGAGCATCATCATGGTGACCCACCACCTGCAGGACATTATACCGGAGATCGGCCGAGTGATCATGATCAGCGACGGCCGGCTCTTCAGGGACGGAAACAAAGAAGAGGTCCTCACCGAGGAGAACCTCTCCGAGCTCTTCCGCATGCCCGTCGAGATCAGCAGGCGGAACGGGTATTATCATCTGTGGGGATAGTTGCCAGTGACCAGTAATCAGTGAAAACCCATACTGGTCACCGGTTACTGGATACTGGATACTGGATACTGGTTACCGATCACCGATCACCGCACTACTCCGCCCAGTGGAATGCCGAGTCCCCGAGCAGCGTTTGGATGTAGTTGATCTGGCCGTCGTGGTAGGTCATATGGCTGACCGGCAGGAAGATCGCCTGCGAGATCGGGAGCGTCATTCCCCACGGCAGAGTGACGTCTCTGTCGAGGTCCGCGTCACTGAACGACTCTATCGCCTTGACGACTATCCTCGCGCTCTCGAGGACCAGGTCGCCGATCTCCTCCAGAGTCGATGCCTGGCCGACCTTCTTCCCGAACTCCTCGTCGGGCTTCGCCCCCGTGAGCGAGTTTGCGATCGCTACATTTGCCCCGGCTACCTCTGTCAGAATGTCGGCGGCCGTATGCGCGCAGCCCATCGGACAGAACGAGAACTTCTCCTTGGGTATGAATGCGGCGTCCTTCACGATCAGTTCCGCCTGGTGCATGGTCGCGGACTTAGCCATTTCCAGAATAGATGCCATAGTGAGTATCCTCCTCCTGAAGCTTGCTCCTACTCCGAACTTACCCATCCCAACCTTTCGGTAACCTCGTCAGGCCTTCCTCCGACCGAGCGGGCTTCCGGCGCAAAATCCAGGGTTTACAACCTCGGCGGTTTTCCACTATGATATTCCCTGCCCATGGAGACTCCCACAGCATCGAAAACCAGGGAATCGACGCCTCGTACCACAGCAGCCCCCGCAGTACGCGCCGATCGAGTCACACCTCGTGCGATCATCCTGTCACTGATCCTCGCCGTGATCAACGACTACTGGATCGTGCAGATCGAGGTCGTGCGCTACTCGTTCGCCACCTATGCCGCGCCGTTCTACAATTGCATCTTCACGCTGCTGATCGTCACGACGGCGAACCTGCTGGTTCGTCGGATGAACCCGCGCCTGGCGCTCACCCGCACCGAGTTGGTCACCGTCTACGTCATGCTCTCCATCACGAGCGCGGTGTGCTCCCACAACATGATGGAGATACTCGTCTCGCTGATGGGGTACGCATTTTTCTTCCAGTCGCCGGAGAACGGGTGGGGCAAGCTCTTCATCGACCGCGTGCCGAAGTGGCTCACCGTGAGCGACATGGAGAGCCTGAAGAACTTCTACTACGGCAACTCGACCCTCTACGATCCGGTGAACTACACGGCATGGATCGTGCCGGTGCTCTCCTGGTCGGTCTTCACCGCCGTCCTGCTCTTCACCATGCTCTGCGTCAACAGCATCCTCCGCAAGCAGTGGGTCGAGTCCGAACGGCTGACCTTTCCGGTCATCATGCTGCCTCTGGAGATGACCGAGGAGACCGGTTCGCTCTTCAGGAACCGGTACATGTGGATAGGGTTCGCCATCGCGGGCACGATCACGTTCGTCGCCGGCCTGAACTATCTCTACCCATCCGTCCCGTGCCTCAGGATCGTGCGCCAGAACTTCGGACAATACATCGTGACTCCGCCGTGGAATGCGATGGGTGCGATCATCGTCGGCTTCTACTTCTGGGCCATCGCAATCGCCTTCATGATGCCGCTCGAACTCTCGTTCTCCTGCTGGTTCTTCTACTGGCTGATCAAGATGGAGCTTGTCGCCAGCCGGTCGATGGGCCTCCACGAGATGAACATCGTCGGCGGCAGCTTCGACCGCACCTATCCCTTCCTCATCTCGCAGTCCTACGGCGCCTATCTCGGCTTCTTCGTGATGAGCATGTGGGCTGGGCGGCACTACTTGAAGCGCGTCTTCCGAACGGCGTTCCTCGGCGCGCAAGAGGAGGACGAATCGCGCGAGGCCCTGAGTTACCGATCGGCGATCCTCGGACTGATCGGCGGATTGCTCTTCCTCGGCGCGTTTGCCTACAAGATGGGCATGACCATACCGGTCATCATCGTGTTCTACGTGCTCTACCTCGTGTTTGCGGTCACCATCAGTCGTATCCGTGCCGAGCTTGGTTTCCCGACCCACGACATGCACCAGATGAGCCCGGCTTACCCGATCACCACGGCGGTCGGAACGGAGAACATCGACACGCAGAACCTGGTGGGCTTCTCGCTCTTCCACTGGTTCAACCGCAACTATGCGAGCCATCCGTCGCCTCACCAGTTGGAGTCCTACAAGCTGTCAGAGCGAGTGAACAACCCGGCCAGACAGATGTTCGTCGCAGTGATGATCGCCGGCATCTTCGCCCTGCCGATCGGCTTCCTGAACCTGCTGCACACGTATTACCAGAACGGCGGCGCGACGGCCAACATGGAGATGTGGGCGCTCCAGTTCGGCAGCGAGTGCTGGAACCGCCTCGGCGGTTGGATGAAGCAGCCGACACCGCCGAGTCCGCTGTCGATGGGATTCGTCGGCGTGGGATTCGGCATCTCGACGCTGCTCGCGTGGCTCAGGATGCGGTTCTTCTGGTTCCCGTTTCATCCGCTCGCCTACGCGCTCGGGCCGAGTTGGGGAATATCTCAGCTCTGGATGCCGATCTTCATCGGGAGCACTGCCAAGTTCATCACCCTCCGGTTCGGCGGCCTGAAGCAGTACCGGAAGGCCCTGCCGTTCTTCTTCGGCCTCATCCTGGGGGAGATCACGATCGGAAGCCTCTGGACGATCATCGGCATAGTCCTCGGCATCCCCACCTACGACTTCTGGCCGGGGAAGATGTAGGGGAAGCGATGGAGTAACGGAGTGCTGGAGTAGTGGAGTGATGGGTTCCCAATATCCCACTCCACCCCTCCGATTCTCCAATACTCCAATACTCCATTACTCCACTACCCCATTCCCCCTCCTCGGGCTGATGCGCAGTATCCGATCATCGCCCGGGGCTGGTGTCCCCCGACTCCGGTTGCTCGTCGAGACGTAGAGCGCCCCGTCGTGGCCCTGCGCCACCGCCCTCAGCCGCCCGTATCTCCCGGACTGCGCGCCGGTCTGCCACCACCGCTCGATCCGGCTGACTCTTCGCGGTCCCGAGAGGATCACCCTCTGCAGGTGCTCGCCCCTGAGCGACGTGAAGAAGAGGTTGCCCCGCAGTTCGGGCATCAAGTCGCCGTCGTAGAAGGTCGCAAGCCCCGGCGGGACGGCCACGTCCCTGAAGAAGAGGATCGGATCCACCACGCCGCGCCGATCGGTGACCCCGAGCACCCGCGGCCAGCCGTGATTTCCGCCCCGCTCGACGACGTACACCGAGTCCATCGCTTGCAGGCCGAATTCGCCGGTAGGCCCGTGGTTTGTGGCCCACAGATCGCCGTTGTCCGGGTTCCACGCGAGCCCCTGCACGTTTCGGAAGCCGGTCGCGTAGACGAGTGAGCCCGGGAACGGATTGTCGTCCGGCGCCCGGCCTTCCGGAGTCACTCTGAGGATCTTTCCCGCCAGCGATGATCGATTCTGCGCCGATTCCGCCTGACCCGCGTCACCCGTGCCCACGTAGAGCATTCCGTCCGGGCCGAAGCGGATGATCCCGCCGTTGTGCACCCCTGATCCCGGTATGCGAGTGACGACGGCTCGCTCGTTCGTGAGGCCGCTTCCCGTGTCGGTAAACCGGCTGACTCGGTTGTACGTGGCCCCGCCGGATTGATAGGTGTACATCAGAAAGACCTCGCGGGGATTCGGGTAGTCGGGATGGAGCGCGATGCCCATCAGTCCGCCCTCGCCGCGCGCGGAGACGCCTCGGATGGTTGCATACGGCTGGGGACGCAGTTGTCCGCCCGAAATCAGCCTCACTCTCCCGGGGCGCTCGGTGACGTAGATCCGCCCGTCGGGGGTGAATGCCATGTCCCACGGAACCACCAGGCCCGAAGCAACGGTCTGCACCTGATAGTCGTCGAGCGTCGGGCGCTCGACGGGATCGGGCATGGGAGGCTTCCCGCCGATAACCGGACGCCCGGGCGGAGGCAGATCGGCCTGGACCTGCTGTGTCCGTCCGTCACTATTGCCCTCGCGGGTGGATGCATGCGGCTCCCGGCATCCTACTGCAAGGCACATCAGTATCAGCGCTGTCACGGCACAACTCGCACGCATAGTCGTCTCTCGTATCTCAGATCGGCTCACCATCGCGCTTATACCCGATATGGTCGAATCTACCAGGCTGCCATACGACCGCAAACTGTGTTACCATAGAGGTCGAACCAGGGTAGAACCCGGATACGGAGGGAGCTATGAAGAGAATCGGAGTGCTGACGAGCGGCGGCGACGCCCCGGGGATGAATGCATGCATCAGGGCGGTTGTCCGCGCCGGGCTCGCTCACGGCATCGAGACCGTCGGTATCCGGCGAGGATATACCGGCCTGCTGAAGTGCGACACGGAGTTCCTCACCAGCCGCTCGGTCGGCGGGATAGCCAGATGGGGAGGTACCGTGCTCGAGACCGCCAGATGCCCGGAGTTTCGGACTGCCGACGGTCAGCGCAAGGGTGTCGACAACATCCGCGACCTTGGGCTCGACGGGTTGATCGTCATCGGCGGCGACGGCTCCCTGCGAGGCGCGCTCGCACTCCATCAGGCCGGCGTGCCGTGCGTCGGAGTGCCCGCGTCGATCGACAACGACATCTGCGGTACCGAGACCTCCATCGGCGTCGATACCGCGATGAACACCATCCTCGATGCCATCGACAAGATCAAGGATACCGCGAGCGCCCACCGCCGCGCATTCGTGATCGAGGTCATGGGCCGTCGGAGCGGTTACCTGGCTGTCGCCACCGGGGTCGCCGGCGGCGCGGAGATGGTCATCGTCCCCGAGCGCCCGCAGAGCACGGACGACATAATCCGCGAGATGCTCCAGGCCAGCGAGCGTGGCAAGCCTCACTTCATCATCATCGTCGCCGAGGGAGCGACTCCCAGGGCCAGCGAGATCTGCGATACCCTCGCGACCGCGCGTCCGGGCTTCGAGGCTCGTTTGACGGTGCTCGGCCACGTCCAGCGCGGCGGATCGCCGTCGGCCGCCGACCGACTCCTCGCGACCAAGCTCGGCGCCGGCGCGGTTGAGGCGCTCATCGGCGGCCGGAGCGGGGTGATGATCGGCATCCAGGCCGGTCAGCCGGTCTCATTCCCACTCGAGCAGGTGCTCAGCGAGGAACGCCCCGCGGAGGAAGAGCTTCTGCGTCTCGAGGAGATGATCGCTCTGTAGTGAAGGGCGACGGGATATAGTAGATCAGAAGCCGAGGAATTCCACCCGCATATCCGCGTTGGCCAACGAACTCACCTGAGACCTGCGCTTCGACAAGCGATGTGAGTGCGCGATGTCGCTTCAACTGCCACGTAGTCTCGCTGATCTCCGATCCCGGCCCGGGCAAGCCCAGGATCACTTGGAGTCTGACGGCGTCTTCACCCTACGGACTGTCCGGGGAGCCGACTGGAAGACCTTCATGATCTCCGTAGGCAAGCAGAGCTTCACCTTCCCGCAATGATCCGGTGAGATGATCGATTCGACGGCAGGAACGAGTTGCTGAGAGGTCTTTCTGCTCTGAAGTGATTGACATTTCCTGCCGATGTGGTATCATAATATTGGCAAGCGATCGTCTGCGATCGTTGTGCGTGAATCGTGAGATCCCCCCAGCCGCTTCGGTGGCTGGGCGCGAGGCCGTCCGATGAGGGCGGCCTCTGCTTCTTTGTGACCCTCCTCACAGACCTTGAGGACCAACGTATACATAGACGGTTTCAACTTCTACTACGGCGCAGTGAAGGGTACACCCTACAAGTGGGTGGATCTAGCGCGGCTGTGCACGTTGCTCCTCCCCAAGAACCAGATCAACCAGGTGAAGTATTTCACCGCCCCAGTGAGCGCCCGACCGGGTGACCCCGATCAGCCGAATCGCCAGCAGATGTACTTTCGCGCCCTGCGTACCTGTCCTAACCTCTCCATTATCGAGGGACGGTTTCTGACTAGCACGGTACGCATGCGACCGGCAAGGCCGATAAGGGGCATGCCCAGACATGTCGAGGTGGAGAAGACGGAAGAGAAGGGCTCCGACGTCAATCTCGCAACCCACCTGCTCTGCGACGGATTCAGAGACGAATACGATGTTGCGGTGGTAGTCACCAACGACTCTGATCTCCTGGCGCCGATACGGTTCGTCCGACATGAGCTGAAGAAGGTCGTCGGCGTTCTCAATCCTCATCGACGAGCCAGCAATGTGTTGGCAAGAGAGGCGGACTTCATAAAGCCCATCCGCGCTTGGGCATTGCAGGCAAGCCAGTTCCCCCTGACGCTTGCCGACGGATCCGGAACGATAGCGAAGCCACCTTCGTGGTAACCGCGAATCCATTAGGGCGCAGCTACCTGTTGCGCTTGATCCGCTTGACGCTGTCTACCGAATCGAGGATAATCACTACCAGAAACCAAGCCCGGCTTGGATGACACAATGGAGGATACCTGATGCGTCTTACTCTCCTCGCACTGGCTCTGTTCGTTACAGTGACGGCTGCCTATGCGGTCGGCGACCAGGCTTACCTCGGCATGTTTGCCGAGACGAGCGTCATGCAGATAGCGGGAATGCCGGAAGCGCCTCCCATCCCGCCCGGCATCGATATGCCGAACATCCCCGGCATGGAGGCCATGATGAGCATGGGCAAGCCGACCCGTTCGTTCACCGTCCGACTCTGGTCGCCCGGGATCGCTCCCGAGGGCGCAGCCGCGAGCATCGCCCCGCCTGCGGGACTGAAGCAGGGGAACAAGCTCGATCTCGAGCTCTACCGCCCGAAGGCTGAGAAATCGGAGTCCGGCGACGGTGAGTCCGCTCAGGGTGAGGACGGCGAGATTCCCGACTTCACAATCAAGTACTACTGGGGCTCGTCCGCCAAGGTGAAGCCGGGACAGCCGAAGGTCATCTCCTTCAAGTCTCTGGCCCCCGAGGCGAAGCAGCTCATGGAGAAGGAGCAGCAGGCGGCCATGCGCGGTACAAGCTCCTACTTCTACAAGCCCAACTGGACGACCGGCTACTGGCCGACCGACAAGCAGCCCGGCAAGATCGCACAGGATGCCGTGCTCGCGGGTAAGTACACCCTGACGACGAACTACTGCGGCAACGTCGAGCTTGACTGTCCGCAGAACGTCAACTTCCTTGCGCCGATCAAGATGTCCAGCCCGGATCTGCAGGAGCCGGTGGACATGGATGCTGCCATGAGGTTCAAGTGGGACCTGATCCCGAACCTGCTCGGCTCGCACGCGACGATCATGGGTATGGAGGGCAAGAACACGCTCATCATCTGGAGCTCATCGGAGGTCTGGCGGGAGAACCTCATGTCGGTCGACTGGGGCTACCTCCAGATGGCCGAGGTCAAGCAGTTCGTGCAGGAAAAGGTCATGATGCCCGGCGAGATGACGGAGGTGACCGTTCCCGCCGGCATCTTCAAGAACTGCGATTTCGTCAGCATGACGATGACCGGCTACGGCACGGGCGTTGCGCGCATGGACACCCAGCCGCTGCCTCGTATCCAGACCAAGACCAAGCTCACCATCCAACTCGGCGGCAAGATGGCCGGCGAGATGGAGTTCGAGGATAACTAGAACGGGAGTAGTGTAGTGGAGTCGTGGAGTGTTGGAGTATTGGGGAAGACCCGGCATTCCAACACTCCATCATTCAAATCCCGCTCTCCACGGAGGCCGTCATGGCGGATGAAACCAGACTGACCAGACTCGAGCCCGGTATGCCGATCCTTGTCGGCGGCGACCGGGTTCTCCACGTTTCCCAGGAGCTGGCCGACAAGTTCCGGCCCGGGGACAAGCTCCTCGTCGTGCGCAAGACCGGCGACATCCTGCACATCCCGCAGGCCGTCGATCAGCTTGCGACCGAGGCCGTCAGCCGCGCGCTGGAAGCATTCGACGCTCAGCAGTCGGCGTCCGACGACCAGTTCACGCGCTTCTACAACGAGTTCGCCGACCGCCTGGCCGACGATGCCGTCTGGTCTCAGATTGCCAGGATCAACGAGCAGGACGTCGAGCGCGCGAAGGCCAAGGGGCGCTCGACCACCCGCCTCGTGGCGGGCGACAAGATGCGCAGGGATATGATCGCCGGACTCCATCAGTGGCGCGACTTGCCGTCCCGACGCGACAAGGTGACCGGCACGATCGAGCACGAGGGCTGGGTCGTCGAGGAGGTCGTCAGTCCGTGCGGAGTCGTCGCGTTCGTCTTCGAGGGACGGCCGAACGTCCTTGCCGACGCGACCGGCGTGCTCCGGAGCGGCAACACCGCCGTCTTCCGCATCGGAAGCGACGCCCTCAATACCGCCAAGGCGATCATGGAACTTGCGCTCAGACCCGCGCTATCGGCCGCCGGACTGCCCGAGTACTCCGTCACGCTCCTTGAGAGCACCGAGCATTCCGCCGGATGGGCGCTCTTTGCCGATCCGAGGCTCGCTCTTGCGGTCGCGCGCGGCTCAGGCCGGTCGGTCGATCTGCTCGGCTCGATCGCCCGCGAGGCGGGGAATGCGGTGAGCCTCCACGGCACGGGCGGCGCGTGGATCATCGCCGATGAGACCGCCGATCCCGACAAGTTCGAGTCCGCCGTATTCCATTCGGTCGATCGCAAGGTGTGCAACACGGTCAACACCATCTGCATCCCTCGCTCGTGCGCGGGAGACCTCGTGCCGAAGCTGCTTAGCGCTCTGCAGAGACGCGGCGAGAAGCTCGGATACGGTTACCGGCTCCACATCGCTCACGGTAGCGAGGATATCATCCCCGAGGAGTTGTTCACTCGGGAGACCGAGGTTCTCCGCGCGACCGGCGTCCAGAAGGAGTTGACCGCCACCGTCTGGCCGAACGATCAACTCGGCCACGAGTGGGAGTGGGAGCAGACCCCGGAGGTCACGGTGGTGGCGATCCACGGCCTCGGCGAGGGTATCCGGCTGTTCAACGAGCAGTCGCCGCTCCTCGCGGCATCGCTGATCAGCGACGACGAGGCCGCCCACGAGAAGTTCCTCGGCGAGCTGAACGCTCCGTTTGTCGGTAACGGGTTCACGCGCTGGGTCGACGGGCAGTACGCGCTCTGCCGACCGGAACTCGGACTCTCGAACTGGCAGAACGGCCGGCTCCTCGCCCGCGCGGCGGTCCTCACCGGCGACGGCGTCTTCACTGTCAAGCTCCGCGTCAAGCAGACCGACCCTGACGTGCATCGCTGATCCTCACCATCGAATGGCGAGGCACCGATATCAACGCAGGCTGAAGCAAGCTGATTCCGCAATCCCATATCCGCAATCCGCAATGATCTGAGCTTGCTTCAGCCTGCTTCTCACACCACTAGCCTGGGGATTCCATTCCCAGGCTCGAGGATGCGCCATCAAGTGTTGGGACTCTTGATGGTCAGAGACACGTCCGGCGTCTCAATGATACACACTGGGCAAAGGAAAGGTGTAGAGTAGTGCGATCTGATGGCGCTTCCTGCGAAGAGGAAATGGTCGGCCTGTTCCTGAAGGCTGAGATCAGTTCGTCGCGTTGGCGACCGTGCTTACTGGAGATTCTCCAAGAGATGGAGTGTCCCGTTTCGTTGCTGGAGGAGCCGGACATCACTCGAGCCGCAGATAACGAGCTTCGGGCCGGAGTGCTGGCACGCTTCCGTGGATACGGAGAAGATCGCGATCTCTTCGAAGGCTACCCGGCGAGCATTGCCTGGCATTGGATACTACTCGATCGCCATGAGCTATCGCGCATCAAGTACGTGGACTACAGCTACTGGAATCTCCTCAGTGGAGGTTTACGGCGTCCGATTGACGCTGCACGGACGATCAGGGACGGCACAGAGATATACGGTGTCAGTAACCAGCCCTTCCTTGAAGGTGCGGAAGCCGTGCGGCATGGAACCGTCTTTGAAGCACCGATTCTGGTAGCGCCCGATCCGGACGGAGACCTGGTGATCCTCGAAGGCCACGGACGCATGACAGTCTATGCCTTGGCGGGCGAGGATGCTCCGGATGTCATACGCGCGTTGCTCGGAATCTCTCCAGGTTTCGCCTCATGGCTGTAGCGCCATGCGACCACCTGATTGCTACCGGATTGTTGAGGTACACATGCGCTTTGCCCTGATCATCGCACTCATCGCCGCATCGCTCATACCCGCACACGGAGGGATCACTGCCATGGACCACCTCAGGACCGGATTCGCCAACCCGGGGAACGACTACCGCGCGCTTCCGATGGAGTTCAAGTACGACTCCCCAGAGGAGTTCGCCGACAAGCTCGTCGAGGGCAAGTGGGGTGGGGCGCACTTCAACTATCCCCGCGGCGGGCCGGGATACCTTCGCGACGAGGCCGGCTGGGACAAGGTCAAGGCGGCGGTGAAGGCGTGCAGGGAGCGCGGGTTGAACGTCTGGATCTACGATGAGTGGGGCTATCCGAGCGGCCGCGCGGGCGGACATGTCCTGGAGGGCCATCCAGAGCACGAGTCCCAGGGCCTTTTCTATGATTACAAAGACGTCGCGGTAGGCAGGGACCCCCAGGTGATCGAGTGGCGCATCCCCGAGGGCACGCCGTTCTATGTCGCGCTCTGCAGCCTCGACTGGAACGGGCGGATCGTCGGGCAGCCGACCGACCTCACCGACGAGGTCAAGGACGGCCTGCTGAAGGTGGAGATCAAGCCCGGCTCATGGCGGCTGATCGCCTTCGTCCGGAACCGACTTCGCGAGGGCACGCACGCTGTCGTTGCGTTCGGGCCGTACATCAACATCATGGATCCCGATGCGGTTGCGCGGTTCATCGAGGTCACGCACGATGCCTTCTATGCCCACTGCGGCCCGGACTTCGGCAAGACGATCAAGGCCGTCTTCAACGACGAGGTTTCGCTCATGAGCGGCTACCTCAAGGACGAGACGCAGCCGTACCCCGCCGTCGCCTGGTATCACGGCCTGCCGGAGATATTCCACAAGCGGACCGGCTATGATATCCGCGAATGCCTCCCCGCGCTGTTCAACAACGTCGGCGTAGACACCGCCCGGAAGCGTTGCGACTTCTACTCCATGCTGGCAGACCAGGTCGGCGACACGTTCTTCAAGATGATTCGTGAGTGGTGTGAGGCGCACGACGTTGCCTCGACCGGTCACCTCGTTTGGGAGGAGTCGCTGATCTACCACGCCAACTTCTACGGCAGCGTCTTCCCGGCGCTGAGGGAACTCGATTGGCCGGGGATCGACGTCCTGGGATGCGGCTACGGTGCGACCTCCGGCTCGCACACCGAGGGCGGCCCGGTCACCCCGAAGCTGATCAGCTCGGCGGCGCACATCTACGACAAGAAGCGCACGATGTCCGAGTCGTTCTGCTTCGTGAAGGGCACCACGCCGATCGAGGAACTCCTCGCGCACATCAACTGGCAGTGGGTGCTGGGGATCAACAGCCTCACGACGTTGAGCATCAACGACCAGTACCCGGCGGAGTCGTTCCGGCTGCTGAACGATTACACCGGACGGCTGAGCTACATGCTCACCCAAGGCCGCTTCACGGCGGACGTGGCGGTGCTCTACCCGATCGCCTCCGTATGGGCCGACTTCAAGCCGACGAACCGGCACGTCCACCACCTCGACGACAACCCGAAGGCGAAGGACGTCGACGAGGCATGGCGCGCGATCTCCCGCGAGGTGCTCGCCTGCCAGCGGGATTTCGACTACCTCGATGAGGACGCGGTCCGACGTGCGAAGGCCTCCGGCGGCAAGCTCACGATCGGCAAGAACGGCTACTCGGTCCTTGTGCTTCCCCACGTGACCACGCTCAGCTACGACTCCCTCCGGAAGATCAAGGCGTTCGTCGAAGCCGGTGGGACGGTCATCTCCTACCAGACCCTCCCCTATACCCGCGCGGACGCCGGTCCCGCGGACGAGTACCACGCGCTGGTCGACGATCTCTGGGAGCACAAGCGAGTCATCCACACCGAGACGATGCGCTCGTTCCGCGAGGCACTCCGGTCGAGCGGCGCCCCCGATCTGGTGGTCACTCCATCCACGCCGGACGTCTACTATCAGCACCGCGTCCTGCCCGACGGCGACATCTTCTTCCTCGTCAACAACTCGACCGAGCCTGCCACCGGCGACTTCGCCTTCCGTGCATCCGGCAAGGCGGAGGTCTGGAACCCGCTCACCGGCGAGACATTCCCCGCCGAGGCATCCAAGAAGAACGGCATGACCACCCTCAAGCTCACCCTCCCTCCACGGAGCGGACGGTTCGTGGTCTTTGGCGCAAGGTAGCATCACTAGCCCCTCCCCGTGACGGGGAGGGGTGGCCGAAGGCCGGGGAGGGGTTTCACCACGGATCTAGCACGCGTACGGTGGAGGATACGCGTCCCTGTCGGGTGAACAGTTACGCGAGTATCTCCAGTGAGGTCCGACATGCGATACCTGATCCCGGCAGTCATCATCTGCGCCATCCTTGCGAGCGCCGTGTTCGCCGACATCCCGCGTCCGGAGTACCCGAATCCGATGGCGGTGCGGAGCGAATGGGTGAGCCTCAATGGTACGTGGGAGTTCGCCGAAACCGACGGAGAACCTCTCCCCAACCCTCCCCGCAACGGGGAGGGAGTTGCTCGTGGCTCGCTGTACGGGGATGGAGTTGACGAGGGATTCCTCGCCGATAGGCCGTACCCCGACAGGATCATCGTCCCGTTCTGCCGGGAGAGCAAGCTGTCCGGTCTCGAGCGCAAGGGGTTCGTCAAGAACGTCTGGTACCGCCGGACCTTCGAGCTTCCCGCGACCTGGAAGTCCCCGCGCACCCGGCTCCATATCGGCGCGTGCGACTACGAGACCACCGTCTGGCTGAACGGACAGCTCCTCGGCAAGCACCGGGGCGGAAGCGCGCCGATCACCTTCGAGGTCACGAAGCAGCTTCGGAAGGGGCCGAATACCGTCGTCGTTCACGCGTTCGACGATACCCGGAGCAACCTCCAACCGACCGGGAAGCAGTCGCACGAACTCGAAAGCCACGGATGTGTCTACACCCGCACGACGGGCATCTGGCAGACCGTCTGGCTGGAGGGCGTCGGCTCGTCGTACATCAAGGACTTCCGCATCGAGACCGACCCCGCCAACTCGCGCGTCATCCTGCAGGCGGAGGTCGACGGCCCGTGCCGGGGGCTGACGCTCAAAGCGGCGGCGTTCATCGAGGGGAAGATGGTCGGCGTGGACGAGGCCCCCGCGGACTGGCGGAACGGGCGGCTCGTGCTCGATCTCTCCGAGGCACGGCTCTGGTCGGTCGAGCATCCGAATCTGTACAACCTCAGGCTCGTCCTGCTCCGGGACGGCAAGCCGGTCGATACCGTGACCTCCTACTTCGGCCTTCGGAGCGTTTCGATCGACGGAACTCGGATTCTCATCAACGGCAAGCCGGTCTTCCAGCGTCTGATCCTCGACCAGGGGTTCTACCCCGACGGCATCTGGACCGCGCCGACCGATGAGGCGCTCAAGCGTGACATCGAGCTGTCCAAGGCGTGCGGGTACAACGGCGCGCGCCTCCACCAGAAGGTCTTCGAGCCGCGATTCCTCTATTGGGCGGACAAGCTCGGATACCTCGTCTGGGGCGAGTACCCCAGTTGGGGCGCGGATTACAACAATCCCGTAGTCAACCTGCCGTTCATCGACGAGTGGGTGGAGCTTCTCCGGCGCGACCGGAACCATCCCTCGATTGTCGGCTGGTGCCCGCTCAATGAGACGAACGCCGCGGTGGGCGCCCTGCAGAACACCGTCGTCGCGATCACTCGGGCGCTCGATCCGTCGAGGCCGATCCTCGACACGAGCGGCTATGTCCACAGCCTTCCCGATCCGGAGGTCATGGATGCGCACGACTACGACCAGAACCCCGAGTCGTTCCGCGCCCGGTATAACACCGACTTCTCGACCAGCCTGCTTCTGCCGGCCCGATACGGCGGCGGCGAGGTGAAGTCCGCGCTCCCGTTCATGGTCAGCGAGTTCGGCGGGATCGGCTGGAGTATCGATGCCGGCGGATGGGGTTACGGAACCGCTCCTCAGAGCATCGAGGAGTTCTATGCCAGGTACGAGGGGCTCTGCGACGCGCTGCTCGACAACCCGCACCATTTCGGATTCTGCTACACCCAGCTCACCGACGTCGAGCAGGAGCAGAACGGCCTCTATACCTACGACCGCAAGCCGAAGTTCGACGTGAAGCGCCTGCATGCGATCACATCCCGGACGGCCGCCTGCGAAACGGAGCAGGTCGCCGAGCCACCTGCGAGTGTCCACACCTGGCGTGTCCTGGTCGGGGGAGTTCCCGATCAGGGTATCGCAAAGAACTGGCTCTACACGTTCGATGAGCCGGCCGGCGACTGGAACAAGCCCGAGTTCGACGATTCCGCGTGGAAATCCGGCCTCGGCGGGTTCGGCTCCAAGGGCGGATGGGAGTGGGCGGTCCGCACTCCCTGGACGACATCGGACATCTGGATGCGCCAGACCTTCGAGTACGACGGCAAGCCGTTCGACAGTGCGATGCTTGTCGCCCACTATGACAACAAGACCGAGGTCTACATCAACGGCAAGCGAGTCTGGCACGGGACAGGATGGAACGACCGCTACTCCGGCTTCGACGTGACGAAGACTATCAAAGGCGTCCTGAAGCCCGGAACGAACACCATCGCGGTACACACCCACCAGGACACCGGCGGACAGTTCATCGATCTGGCGCTGTTGCTGGGAAGCAGCAGATAGGACCTATGAGATCAATAGGACCGATGGATCGCATCCGTCCCATCGGTCCATCGGAGACAACACATGCGTTACGAATTCACCAAACCCGAAGAATACCGCGCGATCAAGGCGACCGTCCCGATCGCATATCTCCCCTGGGGCGCGCACGAATGGCACGGGCTGCACAACCCGCTCGGCCTCGACGCGCTCAAGGCTCACGGGCTCTGCATGGCCCTCTGCGCCGAGACCGGAGGGGTCGTCTTCCCGCAGGTCTACTGCGGCACCCAGACCATGAAGCCCTACGGCGGGTTCGACGCCACCCTCAACTTCAGCCCGGAGTGCGTCCGGCTGCTGGCACGGGAATATCTCGCCCAGTTGCTCGACGAGGGGTTCAAGGTCATCGTCATCCTGATGGGCCACTACGGCGCCGAGCACATGAAGGTCCTGAAGGAGGCCGCCGCCGAGTTCAACGAGAGCCAGCGGCAGGCGGTCTGCTGGGCGTTCCCGGACTACGAGATGACGCTCCCCGACGGCATCAAGGGCGACCACGCGGGCGCGACCGAGACTTCGTACATGATGCTCTTCCATCCCGAGTCGGTCGATCTGAGCCGCCTCGACCAGGAGGGCGAACTGGACATGAAGGTTCAGGGCATCGGCGGCGAGGATCCGCGCACCCATGCCTCGGCCTCCCTCGGCCTTCACGGCATGCAGGCGATGGTGAAGAACGGCGCGCCGAGGGTTCTCGAACTGCTGGCAAAGATGACGGAGGTAGACAATGGATAGTGAGTGGCAAGACAAGATATCGGGCGCAAACTGCCCACTGTGCAAGGACCCGTCCCACGGCTGTGAGATGGTATTCGATGGGAGCGTGGCTCGCGCGTATCTTCAGAGGAGCGCGACCTTCCGGGGGTACTGTGTCCTCGTTCTGAAGAGGCACGAGGTCGAACTGGACGACCTCACTCCCGAGGAGCGGGCGGCGCTGATCGAGGAGATGGCAAGGGTGGGGCACGCGATCCGGGCGATCTGCAACCCGGCCAAGCTCAACTACGAGATCCTGGGCAACATAGTGCCGCACGTGCACGCCCATATCATCCCACGCTACTTCGGCGATCCCGGCTGGGGTTGGCCCGCCTGGGACATGCTTCCCGATAAGGAAAAGCTCTCTCCCGAGGAATACGCGAATCTGGCCCGAGAGTTGAGGGAAGCTGTTGGAGCGTGACGGGAGGTCCTGACACGATGCGAGTACTCGTGCTTGCCACGATCCTGATCCTGATCGTCACATCCGCCTTCTGCGCTCCCATCGCGGTCTTCACGCCGGAGAAGAGTGAGGGCATCTCGCTCCTCGACTGCGAGGATGGCCGCTGGGATTTGCGGACCCTCGCCGGTCGGGAGTGCGTTGCCCTGAGACCTGGCACGACTCCGCCGAGCAACTATCTCTACTTCAGGCTGTCACCCGAGGCGAAGGCGAAGATCGGCTCAGATGCCTATCTCGTCGTAGACTTCCTGAACCGGGGCGTAGGCAGGGTCGAGGTCCAGTTCAACGGCGTAGAGAATCCCTACACCGGCGGCGGGGGATTCCTGCTCGTCGGGAATGATAAGTGGGACCGCGGGCTTGTGCGTCTCACCGGCGTGAAGTTCGAGGGCAAGCAGAACGGGGGCGCGGACTTCCGGCTCGCGGGCATCGGATCGCTGGCCGTATCACGGCTGGAAGTCCATGCGGAGGACCCGAAGCTGAACCTGCCGTCGGACAAGGAGCGTGTCATGGAGAACCTCAAACAGGGCAATGCGCCGAAGGATATGTCGTACTGCTTCGGCGCGAACTTCGTGGACGAGGGCACCGCGCTGCTCTACAAGTCGCTCGGCGTCACGAGCATCGAGAGCTATGTGACGTGGGAGACCTGCGAGCGCGCGGGCGAAGGCAAGTGGGACTGGTCGCACTGGGATGCGCAGGTCAAAGTGCTCAAGGACACCGGCCTGAAGTGGGTGCCGTTCATCATCCTGAGCCCCGCATACTCGACCCCCGACTGGTTCCGCGCCGGCAAGGAGCACTTTCCCTGCCGATGCCTGGAGCACGGGATCGACAGCAAGATCGAATCGCTCTGGAACCCGAACCTGCCCAAGTGGATCGACCGCTTCATCGAGGAGTTCGCCAAGCGCTACGGGAGGACGGGTGTCATCGAGTCGGTGCTCCTCGGCATACAGGGCGACTTCGGCGAGGCGATCTACTCCGTGTGGGGTGGGGGCTGGACCTTCAACGTCCCGGGCGAGTACCACAACCACGCCGGCTACTGGTGCGATGATCCGTATGCCCTCGCGGACTTCCGCAAATTCGTTGGGAAGCGCTACAAGACCGTCGATGCGGTCAACAAGGCGTGGGGCAGTGACTTCGAGAGCATCGACAAGGTGGACTTCCCCGGCCGGAAGGACGAACTGACCGCCTTCCGGCGGAAGGTCGATTCCGGCGATCCCGGCGCGCGCCGTCGGTGGATTGACTTCATCGACTGGTACCGTGCCGCGATGACCGACTGGTCCGACTGGTGGATGGCGACCACCCGCAAGCACTTCCCCGAGACGCCGATCTATCTCTGCACCGGAGGCGACGCCGAGCCGCGCCACGGCTCCAACTTCGCCGAGCAGAGCCGCGTCTCCGCGAAGCACGGCGCGGGCGTGAGGATCACCAACGAGGCCTCGGACTACGCCGCCAACTTCGCCATCACGCGGTGGGTCGCGTCGGCGTGCAAGCACTATGGCGCGTACTACGGCTTCGAGCCGGCGGGCGCGGAGGATGAGAAGGGCATCGTCGCGCGCATCTATAATGCCACCGCATCCGGCGCGAACCAGCTCCACGACTATGCGAACAACGTCACGCAGTCGCAGGAGCGGATGGAGGCCCAGCGCGAGCATCTCAAGTACCTGTTCCGCGTGAAGGAGCCGGTCGTGCCGGTCGCGCTCTGGTATCCCAACGTTTCGCTCACCCTGAAGTGGGGCGGCTACATCGAGAAGGCGGCGCAGCTTCGGGACTACACCGACTTCGACTACGTCGACGAGACGATGCTCCGTACCGGCGCGCTCGGCCGGCACAAGTTGCTGATCATTCTCCACGGCGAGATCATGGAGCCGTCGGATGCGAAGCGCATCGCCGCCTGGGTGAAGAAAGGCGGCCGCGTCATCGTGATGGACGTCTCGAAGTTCCAGAGCGTCGAAGGTACCGATGAGCCGGAGCAGATCCTCTCCATGGCGGGGATCACCCGCGTCAGTGGATGGGATCAGATGGCCGACACCGCTGTCGATCTGCTTCGTGAGATCGGCCTGCCGGTCTGCGACTGGAAGAAGGACGGCATCTTTGCTACCCGGATCGACCCGGATCGCTGGCTCTTCCTGAACACCACCGGCGACACAGCCGAGGCGCCGATCCGGTACAAGGGGTCCGAGAGCAAGGTCGCGGTGCACGCAGGCGCCATCACAGAGGTAAAGCTGTAGGGGATGGGGTGATGGAGTATCAGAGTGATTGCTTTCCCAACACTCCACTACTCCATCACTCCGGCACTCCTTCCATTCGCCATCACAATGTGCTAATATGTTGCAGGCTGCCTCTAAGGAATACGGCGTGCTCGTGCCGAATATCAGAGATAGCTTTTGTACAGAAAGGACCGCTATGAAATTCAGGCCCTGCATCGATTTGCACAACGGAGTGGTCAAGCAGATCGTGGGCGGCACTCTCACCGACAGCGGCCAGGGGCTCGTGACGAACTTCAAGTCCCCGTTCCGTGCCGGTTTCTACGCCCTGAAGTTCCGTCAGGACAATCTCTCCGGCGGCCATATCATTATGCTCAACCCCGATCCGCTCAACGCCGCCGCCGCCGTTGATGCTCTCATGGCTTGGCCCGACGCCTTCCACATCGGCGGTGGGCTCAACCCCGACAATGCGCACAGTTGGCTCGACCGGGGCGCCAAGGCCATCATCGTCACCTCCTACGTCTTCCGCGACGGTCAGGTGAATATGGATAACCTCAAGGCGATGGTGAAGGCCGTGGGCAAGGACAGGCTCGTCCTCGACCTGAGTTGCCGGAAGCGGGACGGCCGATACTTCATCGTGACCGACAGGTGGCAGAACTTCACCGATGTCGAGATCACCGAGGCCAACCTCGACCTGCTGGCTGGTCACTGTTCGGAGTTCCTGATCCACGCAGCGGACATCGAAGGCCTCGCGGGCGGGATCGATACCGATCTCGTGAGGATGCTCGGCGCGTGGGACGGCATTCCGATCACCTACGCCGGCGGCGTCCGGAGCATGGATGACATCTATCTGATCAAGGACCTGTCGGGCGGCAAGCTCGACTTCACTGTGGGCAGCGCTCTCGATCTTTACGGGGGCAAGGGCATTGCCTATAGAGACCTCGTGGCCTTCAACAACTCGCAGGAGAAGGTCGCCGTCTAGATTTCCGGCCCGGCTCCCGGTCTCCATCGTCTCCTGGCAAGGAGAAACGTGGGCAATGACTTGGGGGCCGGATTTGGCATTATCGAGGTATCTCCACCAGCCAGGTGGAACAATGGCCGAGCGACTTATCAGGCTGCATCTTGAGAGACGGCCTGAGGGAGTCTCTCTCGTCACAAGCGATGATCTGCCGGGCCTGCTGGCTCAGGGATGCAGTATCGCCGAGACAATCGGGGTGGCCCAGGACGCGGCCCGCAGACTGATCGAGTCCCATATCGAGCACGGCGATCCTCTCCCTGAGGGGCTCTCCGCTGACCTTCCCCCCAAGTTCGAACTCAGCATTCCGGTGGCAGCCTGATGGGCAGGCTGTCCGGTCTATCAGCGGTCGAAGTGATCGGCAAGCTTCGAGCCGCGGGTTTCGCCTTCGACCGCACCGCCAGGGGCAGCCATGAGATCCGGCGCCACCAATCCACCGGCGTACGAGTCACCATCCCCAACCATCCCGGCGACATGCCGGAGGGTGCCGTATGTGCGATCATCAAGCAGTCCGGCTTGAGCGTAGACCGCCTTCTTAGCCTGTAGCATTCCATCTCCTCTTCAGTACCCGTTGCCTTTGTTGACGAAGTGTGTTAACCTTTAGCACTGGTAGCTGCGTCTTAATGTGGGATACCGTGTGATGGCCCCCCGCTGTGCACTTCGTAGCATCGCTACTCAGTCCCATCTGGAAAGGCAATTCGGTAATGCGTATCTGTGTCTTGTCGCTGTTGCTACTGGCAACATTAGCGTCCGGCATTCTCAATGCCGCCGTTCCCGTGCCTGAGAAGCTTTCTCTACAGGATGCTGTGCGGATCGCCCTGGGCGGTAATCCCACGCTCAAACAGGCCGAGGAGTCATACCTGTCCTCGGAGTCCGAACTGCGCATCGCGAGCATCAAGGCGACATACAGCGTGGGAAGCGAGGCAATGGTGGAGGATACGCCGGAGAGGTCCGGCGTGACAGGACGCATATTCGGCAGCGTCGACTATGCCAACCTCCTCGGAACCAAGGCATCCCTGGATATCTCGCCCTACGGAATGGGGAGCGATCGCGGGTCGGTCGGGCTGTCCGTGCGTCACCCGCTCATCGGCGGCAAGGGCCCTCTGTCCGAGAAGGCCAATGTCGTGCTCGGCAGAAAGACCGCCGTGGCCATTCAGGACAAGGAGTTCTACCGGTCCCGACAGGCTATCGTGGTCGGGGTGATCGATGCCTACTACCAGGCCGTGCTGGCTCGCGAACGGATCAAGGTGCAGGAACGGGCCGTCCAGATCAGTGAGACGGCCTACAACGAAGCCAGACAGCGTCTCGATGAGCAGCTCGTAACCGGCCTTGAGGTCACCCGCGCCGAGACGAGCCTTGCTCAGACAAAGGATGCTCTCAACCTTCAGCAGCAGTCCGCGCGAGGAGCGCTCGACCGGCTGATGATCGCAATGGGCCTCGGTATCGGCGAGACTCCCGAGCTGACTGACGGGATCCCCGAAGTAAGCCTCGAACTGCCTGACTTGAGCACTGCGATCAAGACGGCCCTCGCAAATCGCGCCGAGCTTGCCGTGTACGACGAACGCCTCCTCGACCAGGAGCGTCAGCTCGCCGTGGCCAAGGATCAACTGCGGCCGCGCGTCGATGCGGTCATCGGCTATCGGTCTCAGAACAAGGACGCGGGCAGCATCTCGACTTCGCTGTTCGATCTGGGATCGCTGAACGCCGGTCTGGAGGTCAGCTTTCCTCTCGACAAGACCGCAAGGGTTGAAGAGCGTGATACCGCTGCTCGCAGTCTCGAAGTGCTGAAGGAGATGCGTTCCTACCGCGCCGACCAGATCGTCGAGGAGGTCCGACGCGCCTATCGGAACCGACAGGCGGCGGAGGCGTCATTGGCCATTTACAGCCAGAACCTCGACGTAGCGAGAGACCAGCTCAGCCTTGCGCAGCAGATGGTCGAGGAGGGACTGGGATCGAACCGCGAAGTCCTCGATGCTCAGAACGCGCTCACAAGGGTGGAGAGCGGAGTGCTCTCGGCCAAGACAGACCTTTACCTCGCCAGCATAGACCTCCTGTATGCCATGGGCGAAGACTTATCAACGGTGGTACTGAAATGAAGCAACATATCAAAGCTTGGGCTCCGCGCACGTTCATGCTCGTGCTACTGATCATCGCCGTGCAGAAATGGGGAGCCCCGCTCTACAAGCAATACTTCACGCCCAAGAAGACGGAGGTGTACATTCCCACTACCAAGGTCAAAGAGGGCAAGTTCGTCGTAAGCTTCCACGAGATAGGCACCCTCGATGCCGAGAGGTCGGTTACGGTAACCTCCGAGATCAATGGAAGGATCATCTCTCTCGTTGACGAGGGTCAGATAGTCAAGAAGGGTGATGAGATCGCGGTCCTCGATACCACCGACCTGGAACGCGAAGTCAACACCGAAACGCTGGAGTATGAGAACCGCCTCGCGGACGTGAAGCGGGCTCAGGAGGAGTTCGCACTCCTGCAGGAATCCAACAGGATAGACCGCGAGCAGGCGGAAGCTCAGCTCGACTTCGACAAGAACGAGCTGGCTCTTGCTCAGCAGGACTTGGAGAAGAAGAAGCGCTTGGCAGCGAATAAGCTCATTCCCGGCACCCAGGTAGAGCAGGCTGAGGGCACGGTCCGGTCCAAGGATCTTGCAGTCAAGAAAGGTGAGGCTCAGCTACAGCTCAAGCTGAAGGAGATAGCCTCGAAGGAGGCTCAGAAGCAGGCCGAGATAGACAACCTCGAATTCCGCGCCCAGATGGCGAAACGGAGACTGGACCGTGTGAGCGAGCGCATGAGTGGTGCGCTCATAACGGCCCCCGCGCCCGGTCTGGTAGTCCTTAGCAAGGTGTATGACAGCGGCAGCCGGCGTCCCATGCGTGAAGGCGATGATGTTGATCCGCGCGAGACCATCTGCCAACTGCCGGACCTGTCGAGTATGCTCGTCAAGGTCCAGGTCGGCGAGGCCGATGCGCCGAAGGTGATCATCGGTATGCCGGTGCTCATCAGGCTGGAGGCCGTGCCCAAGAAGACCTTCCACGGCACGGTGAAGGGAATATCGGCACTCGCTACCGAGAGCAACCCCTGGGAAGGCGGGACTCCCGGCAAGAAGAATTTCGAGGTGCGGATCGCCGTCAAGGAGAACGATCCATCTACCATCAAGCCCGGCATGACGGCGGATGTGGAGTTCATAGTCGACGAGATCGAGTCCGCGATCTTCGTTCCCCTAGAGTCGGTCATCGAGCAGGGCGGCAAGACCTTCGTGTTCGTGAAGGAAGGCGGTAAGTTCAAGAAGGTGGCGGTCAAGACCGGCAAGAGCAACGACAATTTCATCTGCATCACCAAGGGGCTCAAGGCCGGACAGGTAGTCGCCCTACGCGATCCGACACGCGATCTGGAACACCAGGAGGCCGGCAGCAAGGCTCCGGGTGCCGATAAGGACAAAGAGAAGAAGCAAGCCGCGCCCATACCCGGCGCCGGCGAGTAGGTAGCATATGGGAGTATTCGATGCCATCCGGACAGGGCTGTCCGAGCTGCTGTCCCACAAGATGCGTTCCGTGCTTACGATGCTCGGCGTCATTTTCGGGGTCGCGGCCGTCATCGCCATGGTATCCATCGGCGAGGGCGCGAAACAGGAAGCCCTGGCACAGATCCGCCTCATGGGCATAGACGTCGTCCATATCAAGCGCGCGGTCACCAGCGGCGAGTTGGCGGATAAGGCTCAGGAACGTTCGCCGTACGGGCTCAGGTACTCGGACTGCGAGAGCATCAGGGACGTGTGCAGCTACGTGAGGAAAGTCGTTCCTCTTCGAGAGGTATTCGCCGACGTGCGTGTCGGCGAGACGCCGGTCTCGGTCAAGGTCGTCGGCACTACCGAGGGCTACGACACGCTGACCCACTCGAAGGTCGAGCACGGACGTTTTCTGAACGAGCGCGATATCCGCGACCGTCTGCCGGTATGCGTGCTCGGCGCGGCCGCGAAGAGGGAACTCTTCGGATTCGACGATGCGCTCGGCAAGACGGTCAAGATCGGCCGGGAGCTCCTCCGCGTCATCGGCGTGATGGAGCCGAAGGAGATAGGGTCGGCGAAGGCGCTATCCGCTCTGCGAGACCTGAACTCGGACGTGTACATCCCGATCACCATCTCGCTGTCCGACTTCCAGGTGTCTTCGCAGGAGTCGATACCCTCCGACTATATCAAGCTCAGGCAGATCGCCTGGCGTCTGCGGAACAGGCCGAGCCTCGACAAGAGCCCGATCAGCGAGATCATCGTCCAGGTGCAGAACGAGGCCGCGACGGTACCGACCGCATCCGTCATACGCTCGATCCTCAACCGCCAGCACCGAGGGATCCGCGACTACGAGATCATCATCCCTGCCGAACTGCTCCGCCAGAGCCAGCAGACGCAGCGGATTTTCAATATCGTCATGGCCGCCATCGCCAGCATCTCGCTGCTCGTAGGCGGGATCGGCATCATGAACATCATGCTGGCGACGGTCACTCAGCGCACGAGAGAGATCGGCGTGCGTCGGTGCATCGGGGCGACACGTTGGGACATCATCCGGCAGTTCATGCTGGAGGCGCTCGTCATCACGTGTGTGGGCGGACTGATCGGCATCGCTCTCGGGATCGGGGGAGCGCGCGCGATCTCGATTTACGCCAATTGGAGCACGGTCGTCTCGGTCCAGGCGGTCATCATGTCATTCGGCGTATCGGCGTTCATCGGAATCGTGTTCGGGCTCTATCCCGCCGCCCGCGCCGCCCAGGTCGACCCGATCGAAGCGCTCAGGTACTCGTAGACTGCAGTCCACTGCGGACCATAGTCTGCCGTCTGGAGTCTCACAAAGGTTCACATATGTCACTACTCTTGGTCAAAGACCTCGCAAAAACATACAAGATCGGAAGCGTCGAAGTACCCGCGCTCAAGGGCGTATCCTTCCGCGTGGAGGTCGGGGAGTTTGTCGCCATCATGGGTCCGTCCGGGTCGGGGAAGTCTACGCTGATGAACCTCATCGGTTGTCTCGACAGGCCGACCTCCGGCACCTACATCCTCGACGGCGAGGACGTCAGCCGGCTCAGCGACGCAGCCCGGGCGGCGATCCGAAACCGCAAGATCGGCTTCGTCTTCCAGAGCTTCAACCTGCTGCCGCGCATGTCCGCTCTCAAGAACTGCGCTCTGCCGATGATGTACTCCTCCGGCCGCAGGGATGCTCAGGCGCCGAGGCGCGCCCTCGAGGCGGTAGGGCTTGCGAAGCGCATGCACCACACACCGATGGAGCTCTCGGGCGGCGAACAGCAGCGCGTGGCGATCGCACGGGCGCTGGTGAACGACCCGCCGGTGATCTTCGGCGACGAGCCGACCGGCAACCTCGATACCGCCACGAGTATCGAGATCATGTCGATCTTCCAGCGGCTGAACGAGGCAGGCAAGACCGTCATCATCGTCACGCACGAGCCGGACATCGCCCAGCACTGCAAGCGCATCCTCCGATTCCGCGACGGCCTTCTCGAGTCCGATGAGCCCGTCAAGGAGCAGATCATCGCCGTACCGAGATCGGCATCCACCGCGGGCTGACACGCGCGTAGGAGCGGCTTCCCAGCCGCGCACCCCATGTAGGAGCGGCTTCCAGCCGCGATGAATCGGCGTGCCGTAGGAGCGGCTTCCAGCCGCGATCGCAGCTGGAAGCTGCTCCTACAAGGCTTGATCGCAGCTAGAAGTTGCTCCTACACGGCTTGATCGCAGCTGGAAGCTGCTCCTACAACACCGAATCCGACTCTTGAAATACGCTGTAGGTCTATCGACCCTCCACACGTCCACCTGTTATTCCCCAGAAGGATACCGCCTGCCGGCGGTGAATGAGAAGATAAGCAACTACTCCAAGCGAGGATGACTTATGGCCAATTCACAGATTGCCGCGCAACTCTACACTGTGCGCGAGTTCACCAAGACTCCTGAGGACATCGCAAAGACGATGAAGAAGATCCGCGAGATCGGCTACGAGGCCGTCCAGGTCTCCGGCATGGGACCGATCGATCCGCGCGAACTTCGCAAGATCGTGGACGGCGAGGGACTCACCATCTGCGCCACCCACATCGGCTACGACCGCATGAAGAATGAAACCGACGCCGTGATCGAGGAGCACTACATCATCGGCTGCAAGCACCCCGCGATCGGCGGTCTCCCGCAGGATTACCGCAACGCCGAGGGGTTCCACAAGTTCGCCAAGGAGGTCTCCGGCGTCGCTAAGAAGCTCACCGACGGCGGCCTGACCTTCAGCTATCACAATCACAGCTTCGAGTTCGAGAAGTTCGGCGACAAGGTCGGCCTCGAGATCCTGCGCACCGAGAGCGACCCCAAGTACGTCAACCTCGAGCTCGACACTTACTGGGTCCAGCACGGCGGCGCCGATCCCGCGGAGTGGATCGCCAAGTGCAAGGGGCGCATTCCGCTGCTTCACCTGAAGGACATGGGCAACAAGGCCGGCCAGCCGCTGATGATGGAGATCGGCGAGGGCAACCTCAACTGGCCGAGGATCATGGAGGCCGCCAAGGAGTCCGGCGTCCAGTGGTATATCATCGAGCAGGATATCTGCCAGCGCGACCCGTTCGAGAGCCTTGCCATCAGCCTCCGAAACGTGAAGGCGATGGGTATCAAGTAGGCAATATCCGAACACGGAGGGAATGGAGTGATGGAGCACCAGGAACCCATCACTCCATCACTCCAATACTCCGATACCCCAGGGCTACTCCGCCATGCACCTGAAGACCGAACGCCTGATACTCAGACCGTTTGAGGATACCGACGCGTCGGTGATCTTCCCACTGATCAACGAGGCCGATGTCGTTCGGTATCTGCTCGCCGTGCCGCACCCGCACCCTGAGGACCGGCTTCTCCCCTGGATGCGGAGCGCCCGGGAGGCCACGCGTCGGCGCGAGCGGTTTCACTTCGCCATCGTGCTCCGGGAGACCCGCCTCCCCGTGGGCGACTGCAGCTTCCACGATGTCTCCTGGGAGAACATGAGCGCTGAGTTCGGGTACTGGCTGGGCAAGCCTTACTGGGGCCGAGGCTACATGACCGAGGCGGTCCGCGAGCTTGTGCGCTTCGGGTTCGAGGATCTCGGGCTCGAGCGCATACATGCCCGGGTGCAGGCTCCCAACATCGCATCCATAAGGGTTATCGAGAAAGCCGGCCTCAAGCTGGAGTACATCGCCCGCCGCGAGGTGCGCAAGGACGGCGAGTTCCGTGACATGCTTCACTACGGATTGATACGGGAGGAGTACTCCCCATGAGGCTCGAGACCGATCGACTGATCCTCCGTCAGCCCGACGACCGCGATGCCGGCGATCTCTACCCGATCTTCAACGACCCGGAGGTCACCAGCAATCTGCTTATCCCGTACCCGTTCCCCGAGGAGCGGATGCTTCCGTGGATTCGGGAGCGCAGGGAGGCGCTGAAGGCGAAGGAGCGCTACACGCTCGCCATCATCCTTAAGGAGACCGGCAGGGTGATCGGGATCTGCGCGCTGATCGGCGTCTCGTGGAAGAACATGAACGCCGAACTCGTCTACTGGCTTGGGAAGCCGCACTGGGGGAAGGGATACATGCCCGAGGCGGCCGGGAGGATCATCCGCTTCGGCTTCGAGGACCTCGGTCTGGAGCGCATCTCCGTCGGGTGCTTCACCCGCAACGAGGCATCCCGACGAGTCATCGAAAAGCTCGGTTTCAAGTGCGAGGGCCGCACGCGCCACGAGTTCCGCAAGGACGGCGAATACCTCGACGCGTACCACTTCGGCATGCTCCGGGAGGAGTACATGCGCGGCGAGTAACCGGATGGATGTCTCGTCTTATTCGTTACGCCCCAACGCCGCCGGCGCCGACGCCTTGCCGACGAACCCCGCGAGCGCGACTATCGTCAGCAGGTAGGGGAGCATCAGCATGAACTCCGACGGGATTGTCACTCCACCTATCGCCTGGCCCTGAAGCCTCATCTGAAGCGCGTCGAAGAACCCGAAGAAGAGAGCCGCTCCCGCCGCCCCGTAAGGATTCCACTTGCCGAAGACCACCGCCGCCAGCGCGATGAACCCTCGTCCGCCGGACATGCCCTCCGTGAACATGTTCAGTTGACCGAGCGACAGATAGACCCCCGCGAGCCCGCCGAGGATCCCGCTGGCCGTCACCGCCAGATACCTGACCGTCCCGACCTTGATGCCCACGCTCTGCGCCGCCTCGGGGTTCTCGCCCGCCGATCGGATGCGGAGTCCGATCGGCATTGCGAAGAGCGCGAAGTTCAGGGCGATGACCAGCGCGACTGCGAGGTAGAAGACCGCGTTCTGGTTGCTCAGCACCGGGCCGAGGAACGGAATGCGCCACTCCGGGAGGCCGTTCACCGACGGTGAGCCGCCGACGCTCTGCATCACGTAGCGAAGGATGTAGGTCGTGAGCCCGAGCGCGAGGATGTTCAGCGCCACGCCGCTCACGATGTGGTTCAGCCGCACGCGCTGGGTGAGAAGGGCGTGAGTGAGCCCGAGCAGGCCGCCCGCCGTCATGCCGAGCAGGACGCCGACCCACGGGCTGCCGGTTGTGAACGAGCCGAGCATCCCGAAGAACGCGCCGACGAGCATCATCCCCTCGAGCGCGATGTTCACTACCCCCGACCGCTCCGAGAGGATGCCCCCCAGCGCGGCGAGCACCAGCGGGGTCGCCAGCCTCAGCGTGCTTCGTATCAGTTCCGTGTCGAACAGGTCATTCATGGCGTTCCCATACCACGTTCACCGCCGCCCTGCGCCGGCCCTCCAATCCAAGCTTCGAAACGGATGCCGCGTGGACGAGCAGCGTCGTCGATCCGGACGGCAAGTACAGCGCTTACTACACCACGAGTTGGGCCAGCGAGGGGACTCGGAGCTTCGTGCTACACAGAGGCACCGGCACAGTCACGGCCGGGGCCTATGCGCAGATCTCGCAGACCGGCGTCAACCTGACCGGCGCGACCAAGATCATCTTCGACTGCCAGGATACCGGCATCGACCTTGTTCCTCTGCGGTTCATCGTGGATGACAACATCATCGGCGCCTGGTACAACAACGGCTGGCCCGGCGGACAGGGTTCGGGCTGGGGACATACGGCCGTCACCACCGGCATCGAGATTCCTCTTGGCGCATCTACGAGGGCGCTCACAATCCGGGCGATCCGAAGATCTATCGCATCGACAATCTGCGCACGGATGTCGTTCCCGAGCCGTCATCGCTCCTGGCTTCGACCATGGGCCTCGCCGCGCTGCTTCTTCGTCGCCGTCGGGGATAGTCGCCCGCAACCGAGAGACAACTTCCTCATATGCCCGCCCGAGCAGTCGCGGAGGCGGGCATAGTCGCGTGTCTCAGTCGCTCTGCCGCTTCTTCTTCGCGTCGAGGAGGCGCGAGGAGAGGGTGCCGCCCTCGGAGGCGGACTCGGGCTTGGGAGCGGATCCCTGTGCCGGCTGATCGGCCTGAGGCTTCGGTTCCGGCGTTGTCGGCTCCTGGGGCCGGACTCTCGGCTGCATCGGCTCGGTCTTGATCTCGACCTTCTTCACAGGTCCGCGATCCCTCTTGGCCTGGAGGAGCGAGGACACCATCTCCGCCTCCGGAACGGCGGTCTGCTCCGTCCGACGCCGGAGTCTTCTCGCTCGAACGAGCTTGCGGACCTTGTCGTATTCCTCCACGAACTGCTCCGGGGTGATCACGAGCCGCCGTACCGCTACGTCGAGCGGCAGGAGGACCGCCGCCAGCAGCACGAGCAGCCGCCAGAGGTCCGTGTATGCCCTCGACCGCCGGAAGTCCTGCGTGAACACCATAGACGGCTCCGGGTTGAACCGCCCACCGGTCTCCTGCGCGATCCGCTTGAGGAGCGCGGTGTTCGGCGCGATGTCCTTGTACTCGGGCGGGTAGGGGATCGTGATGACGTTGACGTCCGGCGATGTCTGGTCCCGGTCACGCCTCACCACGTTGATCACGTAACTGCCGACCTCGCGCGCATCGAACGTCGCCTCGTAGCGGCCCGGGCCGGTCTGCTCGATAGCGAGCTGTTTCACCTTCATGCTCGGGCCGACGACGGAGCCCTTGAAGCTGAGCTGGTTCAGGAAGTTGCCCTCGTCGTCCACGGCATCGATGGTCACGTATCCGACGCCGTTCTGGACGTCCACCACCGTCTGGAAGTCGATCGGCGGGTTCTTCCGCATCGTCGAGCGGAGCACCTGCGCCCAGAACTTGTTGTAGTCCGGCCATTTGAGCCAGTGCGACGACCATCGAGCCTTGCAGTCCGACGTGAACGCCGCCGACTTTCCGAGCCCGTACTGCCAGGTCGCCAGGATCGGGTCCTTGTGCCTCGAGATCATCGAGATGCGGGCGGTCGGTTTCGGGCTGGTCGTGACATACCCGAGCAGGGGAGGGACCCCGCCGATGCCTGCAAGTTCCGGGCTCGACGGGTCCATCGTCGGGATGAACGACTCCTCGACGATCAGCGACTTCGAGACGGTCATGACGTCCTTGGTGAAGATCGCCTTGAGGTCGGATGCCCGCAGCGTCAGGTAGAAGTTGCCCCGACCGACGGCCGCCACCGCCTTGAGGAACGGTACGTGCGGCCCGTCGCCGATCGCCACAGCCGTCACGGTAATCCTCTCGTTCGCCATCTGCTTCGCAAGCGGCACCACGCCCTGCTGCTCGTCGCAGTCGGCGCCGTCCGCCAGCAGGATGACATGCCTCTGCCGCGACTTGCTCTTCCTGATCATCTCATAGGCCATCTGCATCGAGGCGAAGACGGCGATGCCTCCGCCCTCCGCGCGGATGGTCGATATCTGGTCGTATATCGGGCCCTTGTTCCTCGCGGATCGAAGTTCGACCGCCGCCACCGGGCTCGTGTGACAGACGATGACCCCGACGGAGTCGATCGGCTGGAGCAGCTTGACCACCGCCGCCGCGCCGTCGTTCGCAAGCTGCATTTTCGTCGCGCCGCCTTCCATCGCGCTCATCGAGCCTGACTTGTCCATGACGATGACCACGGAGAGCGAGGGGAGCACCTTCGTCTTCCGGACCGACATGTCCACCGGCAGGGCCTTCTCGATCGGCGTGTCGAAGTAGCCGCCTGCGCCGAATCCGTTCTCGCCGCCGATCATCGTGAACCCGATCCCGAGATCCTTCACGCCCGATTCGATCATCGTCATCTGGTCCGCCGACATGCCGATCGCCGGTACGTCGGAGAGCACGATCATGTCGTAGCCTCTCAACTGCGCGAGCGAGGTCGGGATGCCGGAGCGGTCGCGCGTCTCGACGTCGATCTCGGTGCTCTTCAGCGCCTCCGCGAGATACTTCGCCTGGCCGGGGACGTCCTCTACGTAGAGCACCTTCGGCTTGCCCTTTACCATTGTGTAGGCGAGCGCGGTGTTGTTCTGCATCCGGGTGTCCGCATTGCACTCGAGTATCGCCTCGAACTCGTAGCTGCCCGGCTTGTCGATCGACTGCTGGAAGGTAAGCACGCTCTTGCCCTTCGTGAGCTGGACGGGCTTGACCCCGACCGGCGCGCCGTTCCGCAGGATTCGGATCTGCGCCGTGGTCGGCTCCTTCGAGATCGCCACCGCCTTGAGATCGAACGGCTCGCCGACCTTCACGCTGCTCGGGCAGACCATCTTGTCGAGCAGCACCTCGTGGGGCAGTTCGTTGGTGAGCGGAACGACATCGACCGACACGTTGTTCGAGCCGATCAACATCGCCTGCTCGATCGCCTTCCCTCGGGTCTCGTTGCCGTCGGAGAGGAGCACGATCTTCTTCGCGCTCTTCTCCGGGAAGAGGGCGAGCGCGAGTCCGAGCGCTTGAGAGATATCGGTGTTGCCGGTCTCGGGGACGGAGTATATCTTGTCCACCTTGGAGACGTTCGACGGCGAGAGTTCGACCGATGCATCGGCGCCGAACGCGATCACGCCGACCAGGTTCTGCGGCTTGAGCTGCTTCAGGGCGCTGTTGAGATAGCTGAGCGCCGCCTGCCGCTTCTCCCTGGGGATGCTGTCCGAGACATCGACTACGAATACCACGCACCGCTGGGAGACGTCACGGACCATGCGTGCTCCCGCGAGGGCAAAGACGAGCATGACGATGATGAGCGACCGCAGGACGAGCGCGAGCTTCGACCTGAAGCTCGACAGGTCGGCGAGGCTATGCGCCGCCATGCGGTACATGAAGTACCCCAGCGGTATAAGGATCAGCAGCCACAACGGCTTGGTGAATTGGCTCACTGTGATGATAGGTGACAGACTGCAGACCGCAGGTTCCGGAATTGGTCGGCTGCAGTCTGCCGTCTAGATTCTCCTATGATACGCATACCACTCGAACGCCAGGATTCCGAGCGCGAGCAGGACGAGCGGCGCGTAGAACTCACGGTTAGTCTGCACCGGCTTTCCGGTGGACGCGAATTTCCTCCCGCCGACCGAGAACGCCTCCTTCGGGGCGGTCGATGACTCCTGCACCGACGTCAGGTTGCACGCGAACTCGCGTTTGATGCCCTTGCCCGTCACGTGGTAGATCCCCGCGTACTCGGTGTTGTCGTAGATCACCGGCGTCTGCGTGACTTTGACAGTATGCTTGTGTCCCTGCGGATCGCTGACCTCGATCCGCGACGCGTTTGTCGGCACGTCGATGTACATCGGCTGGCCCGTTCGGATGCTCTCGCCGGCGCTCAAGGTCTGCGCGGGGACGAGCCAGTCGAGGCAGTTCGTGATGAATATCGGGAAGCCGACCCTCAGCGGGAAGTCGCTGTCGAGCAGGCTGAACGAGAGTTGCACGAAGTTCCGGCCGCTCCTCGATCCCGCGACCGCCAGCACTCCTCCGCCGCTCTCCACGAGCGGCGTCGCCCAGTTGGCCGGTGAGAGGCGCTTCGCCTCCGCGACCTGCACGTTGGTGAAGTCCACGTACCGGCTGACCGGGTGGTTCCGCGCGTAGTCCACGATCGATGGCCGTTGGAGCGCATCGCCCATCCGTCCGGGTCCCTGGGCGCATGAGGTGTTGATCAGCAGGTATCCGCCCTGAGGGAGATTCGCCGGCGGAGTCACCCCGTCGAAGACCACCAGGTCGTACTTCGAGTCCTTGAAGTTCGCGGGCAGGGCATCGGCCTTGGTGACCGTCGTGCGCGGGTCGAGATTGAGCGCGTTCTGGAGGAAGATGTTGCCCTTCGACATCATCAGCACCGAGATCTTGCGAGGCTTGGTGAGATAGACCGATCCGGTGTTATCGACCGCCAGATCGTCCTTTGCGTCGAGTTTCGCGGTCACCCGGCCGTCGAGGTCGCCGATGTCCTTGAGCAGTTCCTGACGCGACTCGCCGGGCTTGAGCGACTCCTCGCGCACGTCCAGGAGCTGGTCGTTCAGGTAGACCTCCAGGTTGAACGTCTGCGGGCGCTTCGAGTAGTTCCGGAAGCCGATGAACACCTGTTGCTCGCCGGAGAGCGTCTTGCGGGACGACATGCCGGTGATCGCCACGTTGTCGCACTCGCGCCCGATGCGCATGAAGTCGAGCCTGGCGTTCTGCGCGGAGAGGTCGGTCAGCGGGTCGAAGCCGCCGTCCGAGAGGACGACGATCCTCGGCGGCACGCGCGATTTCCCCGCGACGAGCGAGAGCGCGAGGACCATCGCCTGGCGCATGTTGCACGGGGTATCGACCGGCTTGAGCTTGTTGATGGCCTCGGTGAGCGATTTCTTGTCCGACGTGAACGATGCAACGACTCGCGCTTTCGAGCCGGCGGTCATGACGAGCATCGTGTCGCCGCCGCCCATCCGTCCGACGATCCCCAGTGCCTTCGACTTGGCGTCGTCGAAGCGGGACGGCTTTACGTCCGTCGCCTGCATGCTCGCGGATGAGTCGAGGATCACGACGATCCGGTTGCCCTGACCGCCCTGGGTGCGCATGTACGGGCGCGCGACCGCCCCAACCACCGAGAGGAGCGCGAGAAGTTGGAGCAACAGCAGGAGGCTCTTCTTCAGCTTCTGGAACGGCGCGTTGGCCTGGATGTCGGCGACCGCGTCCTGCCAGAGCATGACGGACGAGACCACCTGCTCCTTGCGCTTGAGCTTGAGCAGGTAGAGCAGCACTATGATCCCGCCGAGCGGGAGTATCAGCAGTAATGACCAGGGTGATAGAAGGCTCATGCCTTGGTGACCAGTGTGTGGTCAGTGATCAGTAACCAGTGACCAGTATTCAGTGAGCGGTGAACGGTTGATAGTGACGTTCATCGTTCCGTCGCTCGGGCCGGATCCCATCGTTCGGGCGGATTCGTAATCCAGCCCGCATTGGCAATCGGGGATCTGTGATCCCCGGACCACCGCACGGCATCGCAGATGCCGGTCTGCCACAACGGTGCCGGATCGCGGATCCGCACCAACGTCGAGGCTTTACTTCCTGTTGATCAGCGTCACTACGAGCGCCGTGATTCCGAACAAGTCTATCACCACGATAGCGATCGGCAGGAACGATACGCCGGCTCCCATTGTGCCATTCCCCGTGTTCTCTTCCGGCTTGGCGGAGTGGCGGTTACTTCAGCGTACCGCGTCGGCGCAGGTAGTTGAGTATCAGGTCCTCGAACGGAGTCTGGTTCGTCACCCGGACGTAGTTGCACCCGTACCGCATCGCGAATCCCTCGATCTCCGCCAGGAACTCCCCGAGGCGCTGCTGGTATCGCCGGAGCAGCGTCTGGGTAATCGTGATCTCCCGCTTCTCGCCGGTCTCCGAGTCGACCATCAGCAGGTCGCCGACGGTCGTCGGGCTGACCTCCTCCTGGTCGAGCAGGTGCACCAGCGTCACCTCGAACTTCCGCGAGAGGAGCGCCGAGAGCCCTGCTTGCCATGTCGGATCGAGGAAGTCCGAGATCACGATTGCCAGTCCGGAGTTCGACGTCCGGAGGCTGAAGTCGCGGATCGAGTCACCGAGCTGAGTCCGGCCGGGTGCCTGCACCGTCTGCAGGTAGTCGAAGATCGCGAACGCCGACTGCTTCCCCCGCTTCGGGCTCAGCACCGCCGACGACTGTCCGCTGAGCGCCGCCAGACCGACCCGGTCGAGGTTGCTCAGCGCGATGTACGACAGGGCCGCCGCGATCCGCTTGGCATAGAACAGCTTCTTCGGTCGGCCGAAATCCATCGACTTCGACGTGTCCACGAGTATGTAGACGTGCAGGTCCTCTTCTTCGACGAACAACTTGAGGAAAAGCTTCTCGAGGCGCGCGAAGACGTTCCAGTCCACGCGCCGGAGATCGTCGCCGATCGCGTAGTTGCGGTAGTCGGCGAACTCGACCGCCGAGCCGCGCTTGGTCGACCGGCGCTCGCCCCTCAGCCGCCCGGGGAACACCTTCTTTGCGACGAGCGACAGCCGCTCGATCTTCCGCAGGAACTCGGGATCGAGCAGGTCCTCGCGTTCGTCTATCTGTTCAGTTGAGAGCGTCTGTTCCATACGCAATGCTACTGTGTCCCGTGATGCGTGTTCTCCTTCGTACTGTGCATCGCGCGTCCCACATAGAAAGGCGCCAGCATCAACGCCGGAAGAGCAAGTGTACCTACGGTATCTCCCACTAGCTTGGAAGGCTTCTTGACCAAGTCATAGAATAGGTGGAAGCCAGAGACTATCATCACTGTGCACAGCCAGTTGCGCGCCCAGGGACGGATCTCAGGCCCCGATTTCACATCATGCCACCTCCAGCCCGAGATGAAGGCCAGCGCCAAGATGGATGGGAGCAAGACGGCGGCAACGATCCAGACCGCATACTCGGGCAGCAGAGCATTCGAACCTGCATACAGGAGTAAGAATCCTACCATGTATGCTATCATCAACCCGCGTTGTCTCCGGCTGGCTGCGCTTCGTACAGGTGGCTCCATGCCTCTCTCGATCATCTGCGTCCATCGGCGGCTGATGGTCTTGTTGCAGTCCGCGGTCTGCCGTCTGCAGTCTCCCTACACCGGCAGCTCTTCCTTCGTGCCGACGTTCGCCAGGATATCCTCCACGATCGTGTCGGTGCTGATCCGCTCGGCCTCGCCCTCGAAGTTGAGGATGATCCGGTGTCGGAGCGCCGACTTCGCGATCCGCTTGATATCGTCGAACGCCACGTTGAACCGGCCGTCGAGCAGCGCGCAGACCTTCCCGCCGACGACGAGCGCCTGAGCGCCTCTCGGGCTCGATCCGTAGCGGACGTACTTCCTCGTCATCTCGGTCGCGTACTCGCTCTCGGGATGAGTCGCCAGCACCGCACGGAGCGCGTACTTCTTCACGTGATCGGCGATCGCCACTTCGCGGGCGAGCGAGCGCATCTCCAGGATCGTCTGCGCGTCCATCACCTTCGCCGCGTGACTCTCCGAGGAGCCGGTCGTGCGGTCCATGATCGTCATCAGCTCGTCGAGCGTGGGGAAGTCGACCATCAGCTTGAACAGGAACCGGTCGAGCTGCGCCTCGGGGAGCGGATACGTGCCCTCCATCTCCAGCGGGTTCTGCGTCGCAAGCACGAAGAACGGCTCGTCGAGCCTCCTTATCGTGCCAGCCACGGTGACCGAATGCTCCTGCATCGCCTCGAGCATCGCCGACTGGGTCTTCGGCGTCGCGCGGTTGATCTCGTCGGCGAGGACGACGTTGGCGAACACCGGTCCTTGTTGGAACCGGAACTCACGGGCGCCGGTCTCCGATTCGACCAGGATGTTGGTGCCGACGATGTCGGCGGGCATCAGGTCGGGCGTGAACTGGATGCGCGCGAAGTTGAGTTCGCACGCCTCCGCCAGCGTCCGGACTAGCAACGTCTTCCCGAGGCCGGGGACGCCCTCCAGGAGCGCGTGGCCGTTTGCCACCAGGCAGATGATGACGCCCTCCACGATCTCCTGCTGCCCGACGATGACCTTCGATATCTCATCGCTGAGCTGCTTGAAGTACTGATTGAACTGCGCTACACGCTCTTCGGCTTGCATGGAAACCTCCTGGGAGTGCGGAGTGGGGAGTGACAACGCATCAGCCCTGACTAGCCCCGACCGTCCTTCGATACGCTTCGCTACTCAGGACTAGCGGGTTCCTATGTCCCGGGAAATCCACCCCGTCAGCCCTGAGTAGTCCTGAACTCCGACTGCACTTCGATACGCGCTGCTACTCAGTGTAGTCGGAGTTCGGGACGTATCGAAGGGCGGCCTTGCTCCACCAAACCCCCGGCTAGCCCCGACCGTCCTTCGATACGCTCCGCTACTCAGGACTGTGCGGTTCTCACTCCTCACTCTTCACTCCTCACTCATCATTCCAGACTGCTAAAGTAATCCTTGACTCTGTTCCGATACGCCGGGGGGACCTTTTCCTTGGAGAGGGCGCTCTCCGCCGACTTCTTGTAGTCCGAGTAGACCTCGGTGTACGGCACCGCGGCGGGCGACGAGGCCGTGGGAGCGCCCTTCGACTCGCCCGCGGAGTATACCTGACCGCTCTCGCCGAGCATCGACGGAGAGTGGGAGATGTCCTTCACTTCGTTCAGCTTGCCTCTCGGGCCAGTGTTGGCGTCGCTGCCGCCCGCGCCTCCGCCGGGTTTCCCGCCGTTCTGTCCGGCGCCTCCGCCTAACCCCACCTGATTTCCTAGACCGCACTGACCCAGTGCGCCGCTTACGCTCAGTCAAGTGCCGCCCGCCTGTTTGAGCGCCTGCGCGATCTGCTGCATCTCCTGCATCTCTCTGGCCATCCTCGCCAGTTCTTCGGGGCTCATCTTGGCAAGCTTCTCGGCGTTCTCGCGCATCATCTTCGCAAGCTTGTCGAGGTCGGTGTCTTGAAGCGCCTCGGAGAGTGCTTCGAGTTGCTTCTGCAGGGCCTCGCGGTCCATTTCACTCATCTTGCCGCTCTGCGCCTTCAGCGTCAGCTTCTGCATCAGCTCCGCCGCCTTCTGGAAATCCGCGTTCTCCGCGAGCTTGGCGAGCGCCTCGCCGAGTTCCTTCGGGATCGGAAGCATGCTGTTCGGGTTGGCATACCGCTCGACCGCCCTCTCGAGTTCCTTGCGCTCGGCGCTGGTAAGCGGCGCCGACTTCTGCGCGAGTTCGGCCATCCGCTTGTCGGACGCCATCTTAGCGAGCGCCTTCGACGGCGGGATGTTCTGCTTCGCCGCCATCTTCTCGGCCATGCGCCTGGCAAGCTCCTGCGACGCCTTCTTCATCTCGGCCTGCGCCTGGGTCATCGATTTGGTGCGCGAGTTCTCCTTCGCCAGGCGGTCCTGCTCGGCCTTGATCTCCTTGTTGAGGCGCTGGACCTTGATCATGGCCTCCTTCTTCGGGAGGCGGCCGGTCTGCATCTTCTGACCGAGATCCTTCAGTCTGCCCGCGAGCTTCTTCAGTTCCTTCTGTCTGTCTCCGGCGGATCGCTTCTCGATCTCCTTGCCGACCTTGACAAGCTTGGCGCCCTCCTGTTTCATGATCGTAATCTCGCGCTGTTTGGCCTGCGACGTGAATCGGTCCATCTGCGGGAGGAACGTGACACCGAGAAGCAGGGCCACCGCTGCAAAGAACGCGATGTGCGGCTGACCGAACCGGTGGCGGAATACCTCCGATGCCTTCAGGCCGGAGATGTGTTCCGTGGCATCAGAGACGAGGGCCTGCTCGAAATCCGTAGTGAACGCCCGCTGTGGCGTTCCGTCGGTCATAGAACCCCCCGCGGAACGGGACGGCGGTACGTTTCCTTCAGCGGAGCCGATGGACACAGCCGTCGAAAGCCGCTCCTTCAGGCCGGTGCGCTTGTCGGCGGCCATGGCGACGGTGAGGTCGCCGAGCGGGCGAGCGAACGCGTAGACGCATCCGCCGAGCGCACACGCGGTCAGCGTGCCGATCCAGATCCGGTAGTCGAGCAGGGCCGACACGTGCGACGAGAGGATCACCATGCACGACGCGAGCACGGCTCCGACCCCACCGCCGAAGAGCCCATACCGCTCCACCAGCAGCAGGCGAACCCGCTTCCTCAGCCGCCGTATCTGACTGTCGAGATCCGTGTTGATGCTCATGCGAAATCCCTGATGATCAGAGTGTATTTCACAAGTCGAACTCCGCCTTGCAGGAGCGGCTTCCCAGCCGCGAACGCCCACGTAGCGCCACGAATTCGGGGATCGGAATCCCCTCCTACAACTGGTCACCGATCACCGATCACTGGTTACCGGTCACTCGTCACTCATCACTCCGCACTCCCTAATACTGCTCCTCCTGCACGCCTCCGAACTTCTCGGCCATCTTCGGCGTCGCCAGCAGGAGCGCGAGAGTCAGTGCGCCGTACACCCCGCTGACCACCAGCCATGAGAGCTTCTTCGGCCACCACAGCACCGGCATGCTGCTCGTCCAGTCGTTGCTCTCCACGATCAGAGGCGTCACGGGCCAGAGCGCGGCGAGCTGCCAGACCGGACTGCCGGCGCGTGAGATCCCGAAGTGGAAGTTGGCCAGGATCAGCCCATATCCGGCGAACATCAGTATTATTACCAGAACGGCCACAGCCACCGCGTTCCTTCTCTGTTTGATTACCGCGGATGCGAATATCGAGACCGCCGCCATCGCAGCGACCACCGTCATCACCACTAAGCCGATCTTACCGACACTCGCCCACGTTGCGGCTGTGATCTTCGCATGACTGACCGCCGACGACCAATGCAGGGTGATGCCGAAGGTCAGGTATTCCAGCACGGCCCACAGCATGATGAAGCAGAACGCGCCGGAGATGTCGCTCTTGAACATCCTCCGCACATCGAGGAAGTGCAGCACGTTCAGCCGGCCTTCCCTCGACGGCATCGGACCCGTCCCAAAGATCGGGCCGACATGTCCGAACGTCACGAACAGCATGGCGGCTACGATTGTGATGATCGGGCCCACAGCCACGTAGCCCATCGCGCGTGTGTAGCTCGCATCGCCGACGGTCAGCCACGTCCAGAAGAGCGAGGCCACAATCAGCAGTACCCTTGCCGGGAGCGCCTTCTCAGCCCGCAGATACCTTACGTGCATGGCCGCGATGAAGAGGAGCGCGGCTCCGCACACGAAGTGCAGGAAGAGCGGCGGCACGTATAGGGGCAGCCCGATGCCGCATACCGAGGCCTTTATCAGCGCCCCCCACGGCGCCCATCCGGGGTTGAGCATCGCCAGCGCGTTTACGTTGGTGCCGGAGCCGTACCAGAGGCTCTCCAGGAGTGCCGCGCCCGACCCGGCGGTGGACAGCATGTATCCCACCACCGAGCAGTACGTCATCAGGACCGCGGCGGCGGTGCGGTTGAACAGCGACGACCAGAAGACTCCGAGCGCCGAGAGAATGAAGGCCCATGCGATCAGCAGCAGATAGGTGACGAGCACCTCCGCCGGCGAGATTCCGCCGAACATCAGGCACATGCCCGAGAGCGGCAGCGAGCACATCAGCAGGATCATCGAGTACAGCATGCCGGTCAGGTGCTTGCCGAGCACCACGCTGCCCGGCGTGAGCCGCGTCAGCGCGAGCATCTCGATTGTCTTCTTCTCCAACTCCAGGGTGAGCGCGCCGGATGTGAGCGACGGGATGATCAGCGCCAGCAGGATCGTCTGCGTCCAGTTCAGGACCATGAACAGCTTCTGGCCGAGCTTCGAGTTCACAAGCGACTGACTGCCGGAGAGGCTGTTCGCGGACACGATCCACATCGTGTAGTAGGCGATCAGCAGTACGATCCCGAGCAGCAGCACGTAGCCGCCCATGACCAGGAAGCCCTTTCGGTCCCGCATCCTCGTGCGCAGTTCCTTGGCGACCACGGGGTTGTCTCGCACCCCGGTGGTCCAGACGTTCCTAAGCTGCGTACTCACAGTTGTCGCAATGCTCATGTATCTCTCCTGCTTATGATCTCCGAAGAATCTCAAGCCTGGCTATGGCAGACCTCTGGAACAGGTAAGTCCCGGTAACCACCAATCCGAGTGTGATGCACATGCTGGTGTTGACTTCCACCGGCGTGTGAAGATCGGTCATGCCGATCGAAGTGAACGGGTTCACGAGCGCGGGCAGCTCGAATATCGACGGCGCCGCGTCGAGTATGATGAACGCGATGCCGGACAGGTTCAGTGCGAGCAGTATGGCGCAGAACAGCCCGCCCAGCGTTCCCATTCTGACGGCGCGGACTCTCCATGCCTCGACTCGCCTGAGCCGTCCGGCAGCGATGCCGAATAGCATCAGCGCGGCCATGCCGCCGGCCAGCACCGCGACCATTAGATAAGCGACGATACGGCCGATGAACGCATCGTCGTGGTAGAATATAAGGTCGCGCGCCAGAGTCGCCAGGATCGGCAGGACCATGATGTAGCCCAGCGAGCTCGAATAGCTCACCAGCATCGAGGTGCGCGTGTTATTGAACATCGATGACCAAAACACCCCGGCGGCGTTCAGCAGCACCGCTATGCCCATCAGCAGCAGGTAGACCAGGACTACCTCCATCGGCGACACGCCGCCCAGCATGAAAACGATTGCCAGCACCGGCAGCGAGGTCATGATGAGCATGGCTATCTCGGCCAGCGCTCCCGCCAGCTTCTGACGAACTATCTCCGGCGTCGAGAGCAGGGTGATCGACAGCATGTCCAGCGTGCGCCGCTCCCTCTCCAGGCTGATCGCACCCGCGCTGTATGCCGGAGCGATCAGGCAGATCACGGCCATCTGCAGGTACGATATCAGCCTGAATACCTGCCGGCCGGCGATCGCCGGGTCGAACACGTAGCTTGGCGGCGTGGGCATCGGCCACAGTTTCATGTACTGTGCCAATACGGCCGTGGCCGAGAGCAGCACGGCGTACACCAGCATCACGATGAACGGCCGGGCCTTCCGCTGCCGAACGCGCATCTCGAGCTTCAGTACCGGGTACTCGAATTTCCCTATTCGATTGACAAGCTGCTTCACGGACGCCATGCGCCCTCCCGGAGCGGAGGAATCCCATCACTCCGCACTCTACACTCCACACTCCTACGAAACCGCTCCCCGCGTTACCTTCAGGAACACGTCCTCCAGGTCGAGGTCGGCCTCGTCGAACGTCCGGACCTTGAACCCTTGGCGAGTGAGCGCTTCCAGTACCGCGTACTGCTCGCCCGGCTCGCCGACGTAGGTCGCCAGGATGCACGAGTCCTCCTCGAGCTTGGCGTCCGAAATGACGTCGAGGCCCGCGAGGCAGCCGATCGCCTCGGCCTCACGCTCGACCACGCGTATCTTCAGGCACAGGCCCGACCGGCACTGCGCCATGATCTCGTTCACGTCGCCGCTGACCACGAGCTTGCCCTGCTCGATGATCGCGATCTTGTTGCAGAAGTCCGCCAACTCCGGGAGGATGTGCGACGAGATCAGGATCGTCTTGCCCATCTTCCGAAGCTCCTTCAGCAATTCCTTGATCTCGATGCGGGCGCGCGGGTCGAGCCCGGACGCCGGCTCGTCGAGCAGGAGCAGCTTCGGATCGTGGAGGAGCGTCTTGGCGAGGCAGAGTCTCTGCTGCATGCCCCTCGACAGCTCGGCCACGAAGTTTTCCTTCTTGATCAGCAGGTCGGTCAGCTCCAGCACCTCGTCGATGATCGTGTTGCGCTTGTTGACCGGGATGCGGTAGGCGGCGGCGAAGAAATCCAGGTACTCCCAGACCAGCACGTCGTCGTACATGCCGAAGAAGTCGGGCATGTAGCCGATCAGCGGGCGGATCTCCTCCGGATACTGCAGGACGTCGATCCCGTTCACGTAAGCCGTGCCGTAGGTCGGTTTCAGCAGGGTCGAGACCATGCGGATGGTCGTCGTCTTGCCGGCGCCGTTGGGGCCGATGAAGCCCATGATGTCGCCCGCGTCGAGCTGCAGGCTGAGGTTGTTTACCGCCGTGAGTTTGCCGTACTGCTTCGTGAGATTCTCTATCCTAAGCACGCCGCTGCCCTCCTACTTCTGCGTTCCCGCTGCGCTGACGCCGATCGAGCTGTTGATCTCATTACCGTCGTGCGACTCGACCCTGATCCTGATCCGGTTGCCGGGCTGCAGATACTTACCCGGGTTCGGCACGTCGCCCGTGTCCTTGAGCGGCGCCCATGCTCCGGATCCGTCGGCTATGAAGCATTTCACCAGGGGTGGGCCGCCTCCGGGGTACATGGAGCTGTTTCTGAGCGTGACCGAAAGCCTGGTCAGTTCCAGGTTGCCTGCAGCCGGCAGTTGAAAGACCACCTCGAAGAAGCCGTTGGTCGAGATCTGCATTGCAACGTCGCGGGTGCTGATCTGATCAGGGATGATCTGAGTGGCGTTCTGAGCCTTGGTTATGTGGGCGGAGATCACGTGTGGTGAGAAGACGCGGTCGCTCCCCCTGTTGACATCGAGCGTGAACATGCAGCACGTACGGGCGGTGATCTTGCCACTGCTGCCCGACAGTCCATACGGCGTGTATCGCTCTGCGAAGCCGATGAGGACAGGCTCGCCGGATCCCGATGCCGCCGCGGACGAGATTCCCAGCAGTCCATCCATGAGGTCACGGGCGTAGTCGCCTGAATGCCCGGGCTGTCCCATCGCTGATTTCGGCCGACTCTTCGGACTCACTTTGGCCGTCTTCCCGCTGGGCAGGTCGCCGATATACCGCTGGTTGCCTCCGAACTGGACTACGCAGTCGGTGAGGTCAAGGTTCGTGTTGTTCGTCACCGTCCCGACGACCTGTCCGCCGGCCAGCGTGAGACTGGATGTGATCACGCCGCCCAAGTCGGCGCCGCTGACCGATTCGATCGTCTTGCTCGACCACATCGCCATGTTGATCTTCTCGATGGTGGATTTCTCGCCCAGGTACACCGGCGCCATCGGCTCCGAAGTCTCCTGTGGGACACACTGTCCGATGGCGAAGGGGTCTTTGATATCGATGTCGTAGGTGCGTCTGGCCGGCGAGAACAAGGACGCATCGCTGATCACGCGGGCGTACCTCGCGTTGCTGCTGCCCTCGATCACCGCGGCGACGCCCAGCTCGATCCGGCCGCCCTTCATGGTGTAGCCGATCGCATATGCTCCTATAGTGAATGCCAGCACGATCGCCGGAGTGGTTATCCATGCCAGCTCCATCCGACGCTTCTTCTTCACGAAGAGGTAGTTCACCGGCACCAGGAAGATCAGGTATGCCAGCAGGTAGAGTGCGATGACGTTGATCGACGGAGTCTTCACGGACGGGTTCTGCCGGATCACGTTTGCCAGGCTGATTGAGGGCATGGACGGCGAGTAACCTCCGTGGGGGTAGCCGTGGGTCTGCATCCATTCCAGGTTCTCCGGTATCATCGCGCCGGCGGTTGACGTCGTCAGCACGCTCTTCCAGAACTGCGTCTGCCCGTTCCAGTCGCGGAACGGCGACGCGTTGAAGTCGAACGCCAGGAACACGACTCGTCCTGCCCCGTATCTGCGCTCCGCGTAGACCGGTACGGCTCCTTCCTCGATCATATGGGTGGAGATGCCCGGCTTGGGTGTGCTGATCGAGACTGCCACCGGGCCGCCGGGGAATGCCGTCTTGCCTATCTGGGAGAGCGCGCCGAGAGTCGGAACGCTTCCCGCGCCGGTGATCGTCACCGGGAGCAGATCGTCGAAGAAGTCGGTCCGGAAGCTGCGGTAGTTCGGCCCCGTCGATACCACGAGCGTGCCGCCGCCCGCGACCCACATGCCGATCGCCTTTAGCGCCTTCGGGTCCGGTGATACGCTGCCCAGGTCGGAGATCACCATCACATCCACGGACTGGTAAGCGGCGGGCCTGTCCGGGAGCATGAGCGGCGAGATCGAGGCGGCCTGGATAGTGGAGTCGGCCTGACCGCCCGCGGTGACGTTCGGTCCTGTCTGCGCGGACGGACCGGCGTTCACCACCAGGGGAACTCTCTCTCCCGTCAGGAAGTGGAGCTTCGACGACCTGTCGCCGACGGTCACGACGAGTCTGTCGAACCGGCCAATCGCCATCGGGGTGAGGTCCTTGGCGGCGATCGTGCGCGCGCCGCGTATGAGGGAGACCTTCATGTTGCCCCCGTACTCATGCCGCCGCGTATACAGGTAGTACAGCTTCGTGGAGTTGCCGGGCAGGCTCACCTTGGCCGAGCATATCGGCATCGGACGGCGGTGGGGCGCGTCCTGCCGGATCTCCAGCGTGCCTTCGACCGTCCTGCCGCCGGGGTTCGTCAGCTTGACGCCGACCGGCGACCAGACGGTGGACTTCATGACGCGGTCGAAGCCCGGGAAGATCTCCATCTCCACGGCCTGGGCCGGGACCCTCAGGAGAGCGGACAGGGCGAGGGCGATAGTGGCGAACATCAATCGTCTGGCGCAAATCGAGATAGGCATTCTCTGCTCCTGGCTATTCATGTGAAAAGGTTCTCTCTTGTATATACTGCCTAGACCAGCCTGTTGTTCCCATGCTCGATGCTCAGGCTGGCATATGACACAGTTCCATCAGTGCTCGTCTTTTCCTCCATGCAGCAGGCCGGCGCGATGCAGCGCAGCCGGCTCACTTCCCGGCTCCACACACCAAGGGATTAGACGCGCGACCCCCGTTTTTCGATGCGCGGACCACAGAAAAATGAAAAAAGTTCCGCGGAATTTTCGTCGTCTTCATAGCACATAGAAGGACGTCACCGTCCATTTTTCGGCTTGCCAGGCCGGAATTTCGGGCCTCTCCGTACTTCTGCCGGATTTGGCGGGCCACCCTCCATAATCACGCCCCTCCGACCATAATAAGAGAGTGGATGAGCAGATGGAGGGGCAGATCTGCTGAGTCCGTTAGTCTTCTTCCTCATCGGGTCGAAGCTACCAAGGCCCAACTACGTCACGCCCCTCCCATGCCATTTCAAGTAGTAAGCTCACCTGTCGAAGGAGGCATTCTGGTGTTATTCTCTCACCTGCTATCGAAGGCGAGTGTAGTCGGCGTGGATATCGGCAGCAGCAGCATCAAGGTTGTCTGTATCGAGCCGACAAAGCTGGGGCCGCGTATCTCGCAGATCGCCATATGTCCCACTCCGCCCGGTGTCGTGAAGGAAGGAGTGGTTACCAGTACGGCTGAGGTCGCAAGTGCGATTCAGTTCGCCATGCGCTCAGCCGGCATCAAAGCATCCGCGGTAGTGACTGCCATTGCTGGCCCCGGCGTGATCGTTCGGAACGTCAAAGTTCCCAAGATGAGCGAGGACGCTCTCCGCAAGTCGATCCGGTTCGAGGCGGGCAAGTTCATCTCATCGGCCATCGAAGAGAGCATCGTCGAGTTTGACATCATCGGAGATGCGGAAGAGGAAGGCCAGTCCAACATAGTGTTGGTAGCCGCCCCGCGCGCCATGGTGGAGACCAAGGTTGCCGCGCTCGAGCAGGCGGGCCTGGAGCCTCTCGCCGTAGATGTCGAAGCGTTTGCCCTCCTGCGGGCACTGCAGAGCCGGCCGGATTCCGGCATCTCCGCGGACGGAACTGTCGCGCTCCTCGACATGGGTGCAAGTCATACCGAGATCAACCTGGTCAGCAAAGGCGAGCTGGCGCTCACTCGGAATATCCCCATCGCGGGCAACAACCTCACCACCGCCATCCGGAACGCCAGCGGCTGCACGGATGACGAGGCCGAGGAGATGAAGTTCTCGGTCAACCTCCAGGATCTCCTGGAGCCTACCGAGGAGGCGCGGGAGAGCATCGCGCTCCGGGCGGTCCAGCCGCTCGTGGATGAGCTGCTCAGGGAGATCCGCCGCTCCATCAACTACTATCAGTCGCAGCTTCCTGAGGGAAGTGATGCCACTGTTGACACTCTCATACTCACCGGCGGTACGGCCAGGATCAAGGGGCTCGCGGAGTACACCAAGAGCCGGCTGAACGTCCAGGCGATAGTCGGTTCACCGGCGCTGACCGGCATGTTCGACTTCTCGGCCGCCCCTGAGGGCATGAGCGAGGACGACATGCCTCTGCTCGCGGTAGGTCTTGGTCTGGCGTTGAAAGAACTGCCGGCCGCCTCGCTGGCGGCGGCAGCCGCCTGATCACTCGGGTAGTAAAGGCCGGATTCTCGATGCCGGCCGGTAACGCGGTGAGGCTGATATGAGGCCGGCATACCGCGGAGAACAGGGATACGAAAAGGAAGGGACAGCTATGCCTTCGATCAACATGATCGCGACACGCCGGGCTGAGCGCAAGAAACTGGAGCGCCAGGTACGCATGGCTGCGTTGATCGTGCTGTGTATGGTGGTCGCTGGCTGCGGAGTGCTCAGCTTCATGACGGCCCGCATCTATGCGACAGATAGATCCATCAAGAAGCTCGACAAGCAACTGGTCAGCTTTCAGCCGACGGTGAAACAGATCGCGGAGTACGAGGCCGAGACGAAGAAGCTTCAGCCCCGGCTCGAACTGCTCGCGGATTCCAGGGAGAAGACTCTCCTCTGGTACACCATCATGCAGAACCTCAGCCGAAGCATGCCTGCCAATACCTGGCTGATCGATGTCAGCACGAACAGGACCATGCAGGTGTCGTCAGGGCCGAGCACCGCATCAGGCACTCAGCCGCAGAAGCCGAAGGTCAGCCTCAAGCTCAGGGGCACGTCCGTCAGCCAGATGATGGTTGGCGAGACCATGCTCAGACTCAACAAGTGGCCGGAGTTTGAGCGCGTAGATCTGACTTACACTCAGCAGGGCCCGCGCGAGGATCTGAATACGGTAGAGTTTGAGATCAACGCGCAGTTGCTCGATCCCAGCACGAAAGGAGGGGTAACTCCGAATGGCAGCCACTAGTATGCTAAAGCGAATGCTCATCGGCCTAATATGCTGCGCCGTGCTGGTGCTCGTCACCTGCGGGTTCCTCTACTGCAACAGGGCCGGCAAGCTTCATGCGATGCAGAAAGAGCAGAAGCAGAAGCAGGAGCAGCTCAACGACAGCCAGAAGATCGCAGACCGACTGCCGGAAGCGCGGCGGGAACTCCTCGATGCCCAGGCACAACTCAGCATCCTCGAACAGGGAGTATCCAGCAAGGTGTACGTGCCGACTTTCCTGCGGCAGATCGAGGAACTGGGCAAGAAGAACAACCTGAGAGTCATCGGTATCCGCCCGAAACCGGTGGAGGCGAAACCTCAGCCGGTAGCAGTGGCCTCCGATACCGGCAAGGATAGCAAGGATGCAAAGAAGGCGCAGGCAAAGCCGGCGCCGCCCGATCCTTACGACAAGCTCGAGATCGATCTCGAAATCACCGGCAAGTACTGGGACGCCGTTCGCTTCATGCACGACATCACCTCGTTCCCGAAGATAGTGGCGGTGAACGATATCCAGATGCAGCCGGTCGGCCAGACCAGCCGCTCGGCATCGCCGGCGCTGTCCCTGAGGTTCAACGCCACGGCGTTCATTCTGAAGCAGCCCGGTACTGACGGGAAGAGTGCGAAGACCGACAAGGTCATTGCCGAAGCAAGAGACGGAGACGAAGGATGAAAATCGCCGAAGATCAGAAGAAGCAATTCATAGTCCTCTGCTGCCTGGTGGTCTTTGTCCTCGGCTACGCGGTCTTCAAGATCATCGGGTCGGGCTCCCATGCCCAGACCAGGCAGACTCAAACAACGGCCAAGACATCGGCCGCAACGACGGACGCCAACAAGGTAGACGTTGGTGAGCCTGTGGACAACGTCGCCCTCGCGCCGGCTGCGGCGGGCGAGACTGAAGCCCGGGATCCGTTCATCCCGCAGATAGGCGAGAGCGCGCCGGCGAACACGCGGCCCACCAGGATGTCGCTACCGCCGCCCGTGTTCCCATCCGGGAAGCTGTCGAGTCTCAGTCCGCTGATGCCGCCGATGCCCTTCAACCGGGAGATCACGGTCACCACGCAGAATCCGCCCGCACGGGAGCCTGATCCCGATCCCTCTCAGACGCTCAGGCTGACGGGAGTGATCCAGGGTGCGGTCAATGTAGCCATACTTCGCGGACCCGACAATGCTCGCTACATCGTCCGCGAAGGTCAGGTCATAGACGGCAAGTACCGCGTCGATCTGGTTACCAGATTCGGGGTACGTCTCAGTTTCAACAACAGGAGTTACCTTTTGTCTTTAGGAGGTAGTGATGCACAAGGGGCACAGTAAGCACACCGCAATAATGATCGCGCTGGTCATGTTGCTCGTGCTGGCGATCATGGTTCCGGCCGACGCTCGCCAGACGATCAACAAGGTTCAGGTCGTGAGTTCCGCCAACAACGTGCAGATCGTCGTGAAGGCGGGCAGCGCGATCTCCATCAGCACCGAGAAGCTGTCGAAGTATCTGGCGTTCGACATAAAGGGACATCTCGCTTCCGGCCAGGAGAAGCAGGTCAAGATCGACTCGGGCGACATCGGCACGGTCAAGTGCGGATGGTACAAGTCCGATCCGGCGACCGCACGTATTGCGGTGTCGGTATCGAGCAAGCGTCCTTATACCATCAGGTATTCGAGCGACAAGCGCGAGGCCGTCATCACGGTGGCTAAGCGCGGCGCCGAGGCTGCGCTGACCGCCAAGTCGGCGGCGCCCGTGGCGAAGCCGGCTCCCCAGGCCCCTGCGACTCCCGTAGTAGCCGTCAAGGGCGCGCAGGAGACCTGCGTCGCGGACAAGTGTCCCGCGGAGAAGCCCGTCGCAGCGGCGAAAGAGGAGCCCAAGCCCGCCGTGGTCGCGAGCACGAAGCCCGTGGCGGTACGCTCGACCGCCGTCCAGGCCGCGCCCGCGGTTGCCGCGGGGAACAGGGTCAGTCTCGACTTCGTCGGGACCGACATCCACGATGTACTGAAGGCGCTCTCCCTGCAGAGCAACACCAATATCGTCGCCAGCCCCGACGTCAAGGGCGAGGTGACTGTCTCTCTGAACAATGTCACGGTAGACGAGGCGCTCAAGCTCGTCACCAATCTCAGCGGCTTCAAGTTCCAGCAGATCGACGGCACCTACGTCGTCGGCACCCCTGGCAACCTGGATTCGCTGGCGACTGGCGCCGCGTCCCCGGAGGCCGGAGCGAACCGCGTCGCCGAAGTGGCGATGATCCGACACTCCGACGTCGGTCTGCTGTCGAAGATGCTCTCCGCTCAGTTCAAGGGCATGGATGTCTCGAACACTCCGGTCGGTGACGCCAAGAAGGGCATCCCCAACGGTGCCAGCATCCTCGTGCTCAGCGGCACTCCCGAGCAGGTGCAGTCCGCGAAGAACCTGGTTGCCCAGGTCGAGAGCTCTCTCGCGGCCAACGCCGCATCGGCCGAAATGGACCTCTATGAGGTCAAGTACGCCGACATCAACGAACTGGCCGGGCTGGTAGCCGGCTTCGTGCCGGGCCTGAAGGTCACCATCGGTCCGAACCAGGGCTTCAACCTTGAGAGCCCCTCGGCCTTGTCGATGGGGAACGCCTCCGAAGGCAGCGCCGTCAGCACCGGTCAGACCAAGGTGATCGCTCCGCCGAAGATCCTGATGCTTCAGGGCACCGCGGCCGAGATTGCCAAGGCCAAGGAACTCCTGGCAAAGGTCGATGTGCAGCAGCCGCAGATCGTGATCGAGGCCAAGGTCGTCGACATCCGAAACTCCGATTCCAAGGACCTCGGCATCGAGTGGAGTTGGAACGAAGTCGAGCACAGCGAGTTGGTCAAGGATCCTGAGAAGAAGCCGATCGGCATAACCCTTGGCAAGTTCAACAGGTGGCCTTCGACGATCATCGCCAAGGTCAATGCTCTGGCGGAGGCCGGTAAGGCCCGCGTTCTCGCCAGCCCGAGCGTCTCCGCGCTCGACGGCAAGCCCGCCAGCATCTTCATCGGCGACGAGTTCAAGTACGTTATCAACATCCAGCAGACACCGACCGGCATCAACGTGACGACCGAGACCGCGCGCGTCGGCGTGCAGCTTCACTCGGTCAGCCGAGTCAGCTCCGATGGTTACATCACGATGGACCTCCATCCGGAAGTCAGCGTGATCACCGACTTCATCGAGCTGAAGGAGGTCGGTCTGTCGCTGCCGGAGATATCCAGGCGCTACGTAGACAGCACGATCCGCATCAAGGACGGCGAGACGATCGTCATCGGCGGCCTGATTCGCGAGCAGGACATCGAGAGTATGTCCGGCATTCCTATCCTGAAGGACCTGCCGATCATCGGCAGTCTGTTCAAGAGCAAGAGCACAACCAAGGAGCATTCGGAGATCATGATGTTTATCACTCCGAGGATCCTGACCGGCAGCAACCCGTAGGCAGGGTTTGCCCGAGCAAGCAACTACGAATCGGCTGAGGGCGGGTCACACCGCCCTCAGGCAGTCTCTACCAGCGTTCCGTTCAGTCGGATACGTGTATCCCCAACCGAGCGGAACTCCGGGCTGCGTTGCTAAGCAAGATCGGAAAACCCAACTTAACAGCGCACTAGATCGGGATCGCAGATGCAGAAAAGATCAATCGGTGAGATATTCGTCAGCGCCGATCTGATAACAGAAGAACAGCTCAACCAGGCACTCGAGAAACAGCGCCAGCTTGGAACCGGAGAGACAATCGGCGATGTTCTCGTGAGCATGGGGCTGATCAGCGAGCGGGACAGGGCACGATGTCTCGGCGTCCACTGGGGTGTACAGTATGTGGACCTGAGCGACGATTACCCTGTAGATCCGGAGGCCGTGCGGTGCATCTCCCAGGAGATCGCGCGCAGGTACAAGGCCATCCCGATCTCCAGGAACAACGGGCACATCACCCTGGCGATGAAGAACCCGCTCGACATCTTCGCCATCGACGAGGTGCGGCTGATCACCGGCCTCGACGTCGAGCCGGTCATTGCTACCGAAGAGGATATCCAGGCAGCGATAGGGCGCTTCTACGGGAGTTCCCAGTCGGCAGAAGCCGTTAACGAGCTCATTGACAACATCGAGACCGCGGAGATTGCCCTCACTGACGGAGACGAGCAGTACGAGGATGAGGTCAGCATCGAGCAACTGAGAGAGCTCAGTGAAGAGGCGCCGATCGTGCGGCTCTGCAACCTGATCCTCCACCGCGGCATTCAGGACAAGTGCAGCGACATCCACCTTGAGCCGGGCAAGACCTCGCTTCGTGTCCGGTACAGGATCGACGGCATACTGCACGACGGCCTGCTGGTGCCGAAGAAGGCTCAGGCGTCGCTCATCTCACGCATCAAGATCATGGCGGAGATGGATATCGCGGAGAAGCGCGCGCCGCAGGACGGCCGCATCAGCGCCATGGTGGACGGCAAGCAGTACGACTTCCGCGTGTCCACGTTGCCGTCGGTCTACGGGGAAAAGGTCGTTCTCCGCGTCCTAGACAAGAGCTCGATCATGATCGGGCTCAACAAGCTGGGGTTCCTGCCGCAGACCCTTGAGATGTTCGAGTCGATCATCAGCCGGAGCTACGGCATCGTGCTGGTCACCGGCCCGACTGGAAGCGGCAAATCGACGACGCTCTACTCCGTGCTGAGCAAGCTCAACAGCGGAGAGAAGAATATCCTGACGATCGAGGACCCGGTCGAGTATGAGCTTGCCGGCATCACGCAGACTCAGGTCAACGTGAGGGCGGGCCTTACGTTCGCCAGCGGTCTTCGGACCATGCTGCGCCAGGATCCGAACATCATCATGGTCGGAGAGATCCGAGACAGGGAGACGGCCACCATCGCCATCGAGGCGGCGCTGACCGGTCACCTGGTCCTCTCGACGCTGCACACCAACGACGCGCCGGGAGCGGTCACGAGATTGCAGGAGATGGACGTCGAGTCGTTCCTCATCGCATCATCCGTGATCGGAGTGCTGGCACAGAGGCTGCTCAGGATGATCTGCCCGAAGTGCAAGGAGACGTACACTCCGCCGAGAGACGCCATCCGGCGGCTCGGCATGAACGTCGATGAGGGCTCGGAGGTGACCTTCTGCCGCGGCAAGGGCTGCGCCCACTGCAAGGGCACCGGGTACAAGGGCAGGATCGGCATCTACGAACTGATGCCCGTAACCGACAAGATTCGCGATCTCATACTGGCCAGGGCATCCTCCTACACTATCAAGGAGGCTGCTGTCGAGGCCGGCATGAAGACGCTGCGTGACGATGCGATGGAGAAGATCCTCCTCGGCATGACTACCCTGGAGGAATCGCTGAGAGTCATCTATTCCGGCTAGGCCGTTGTAGGAGCGGCTTCCAGCCGTGATCGCGGCTGGAAGCCGCTCCTACAGCGCGAAAGCACTGGCCGATAACGTGTTCCGTGAGGAGTGATCACATGCAGGATCTGGATCTGTTGAACCAATTCGACGGCGAACTGGAGCCTCTGGGTGGGTCCGGCAGTCTGCCGGATACCGAACCCGAGCCGGCAGCGACGGCCCCGTTGGGCATGCTTGACGATGAGTTGCAGGCCACCAATCGGTCTGCCAAATCGGTCTCCGATATTCATATCGACGACCTGCTTCGTCTCGCCTGCGAGATGGGGGCATCGGATATCCACCTGACTGTCGGCCTTCCGCCGATGGTGCGGTGCGACGGGCGTCTGGTGCCGACCGACTACGTGGAACTCGATCAGAGGGACACGCAGCGGCTCATCTACGATATCCTGACCAACGACCAGATCCAGTGGTTCGAGAAGACTCGAGAGCTCGACTTCTCCTACGGCGTCAAGAATGCCGGCCGGTTCAGGGTCAATGTCTACAAGCAGCGGGGTTCGGTCGGCGTGGCGATGCGCGCCATCCCGACCAAGATCCCGTCGATGGAGCAGCTCGGTCTGCCCCCGGTCCTTCGGGAGCTCACGCGCAAGCACAGCGGCCTGATCCTGGTCACCGGCCCGACTGGAAGCGGCAAGTCCACGACCATCGCGACGATGATCGACAATATCAACGCCGAGCGTTCCGGCCACATCATGACCATCGAGGACCCGATCGAGTACCTGCACAACCACAAGAAGTGCATGGTCAACCAGCGCGAGCTGAACACCGATACCGACTCGTTCGAGAACGCCCTCCGCGCCATCCTGCGCGAGGACCCGGACGTCATCCTGGTCGGTGAGATGCGAGACCTCGAGACCATCGCCGCCGCCCTGACCCTGGCGGAGACTGGTCACCTGGTGTTCGGCACCCTGCATACCAGGAACGCGCCGCAGACTATCGACCGCGTGGTCGATGTCTTCCCGGCGCATCAGCAGGACCAGATCAAGGTCCAGCTCTCGAATACCATCGAAGCGGTCGTGGCACAGCAGCTCATCCCGAGGGTCGGGGGAGGGCGCTTCGCGGCGATCGAGATCATGGTGGCAAACCCGGCCATCCGGAACCTGATCAGAGAGGGGAAGACCTTCCAGATCTACTCCTCGATCGAGACCGGAGGCCAGCAGGGCATGCAGGCCATGGACCGCGTCCTGGCCGACGCGCACAGGAACGGCATAATCAGCTTCGAGGAGGCCATGAGCAGAGCCATCGATAGAGACAACTTCACGAGGCTTCTGAACGGCTCCTGATAGGAGTCCCGCATCCGTAGGGGCGAGCCCTCTGCGGTCGCCCGTCCGTTGTAGGAGCAGCTTCCAGCTGCGATCGCGGCTGGAACCCGCTCCTACGATGCGCCGGTTCATCGCGGCTGGAAGCCGCTCCTACGATGCGCCGATTCATCGCGGCTGGAAGCCGCTCCTACGGGATCCGAGCCGCGGGAGGCCATGGAATGCCTCCCCTGCGAAGCAGCAAGTAGTAACTGGAAGGGAAGAGCAGTATGTCCACATTTGCATATACGGCGGTTGACCCGTCAGGCAGGTCCGTCAAGGGCAAGATCGATGCGGACAACCAGCAGTTGGTACTCTCCAAGCTCCACGAGCAGAAGTACCACGTGCTGGAGATACGCGAGACCAAGAAAGGTGTTTCGGCGTTCTCCGGGATGAACAAGTACAAGAAGCTCAAGCTTCAGACGCTTGTAGTCTTCAGCCGGCAGTTCGCCACCATGATAGACGCCGGCATCAGCATCATCAAGTGTCTCGACATCCTGGAGAGCCAGACGAAGGACGAGGTCCTGAAGCCGGTCATCGGGCAGTCGATGCGCGACGTCAAGAGCGGTATGAGCCTGACCGATGCGTTCGCCAAGCACCCGAACGTCTTCACCAAGCTGTACGTGAACATGATCCGTGCTGCTGAACTTGGCGGCGTGCTGGACAAGGTTCTCGACAGACTGGCCGGGTTCCTCGAGACCGAGATGGAGATCCGCACGAAGATCAAGTCGGCGATGATGTATCCGATCATCGTCCTCGTGTTCTCCTTCTTCATGATCTGCGCGCTGTTCCTGTTCGTGCTGCCGAAGTTCAAGGAGATCTTCGTGAGCATGAACGTCGAGATGCCGCCTGCCACGCGCTTCCTGTTTGACGGCAGCGCCGTGTTCAAGAGCTACTGGTACATTCCCTTCGGCCTTATCGTGGGTGGCTGGCTCTTCCTGCGAGCCATGCAGAAGAAGCCCAAGGGACGCTATCAGATTGATATGGTCAAGCTCAAGGCGCCCGTCATCGGCGAGATTGTCCAGAAAATGGCAATCTCCAGGTTCGCCCGCACATTCGGCACTCTCGTCAGTAGCGGCGTGCCGATGATCAGGGCTCTGGAGATCGTCGGTGAGACCGCCGGCAACGCGGTCATCTGCAAGGCCGTCGAAACCGCGCGCGAGAGTGTCCGCGAGGGACAGAAGATCAGCGCGCCCCTTGAGGCGAGCGGCATGTTCCCGAGCATGGTCACCCACATGATCGACGTCGGTGAGGAGACCGGCCGCCTGAGTGAGATGCTCATCAAGGTGTCGGACTTCTACGACAAAGAGGTCGATGCCGCGGTCAAGGGCTTGACCTCGATGATCGAGCCGTTGCTGATCGTGTTCATGGGTGTCGTCGTAGGTTTTATCGCCATCTCGGTGATGGGTCCGATATTCAAGCTTGTAAGCAGCATAGGCTAGAACAGAGACGCGTTTTGCAAGGGTGCGGCATCGGGGTCCGAGTGAGCGGCGCTCGGATGTCGGCAGCCGATGCTGCGCCTGCATCCTGGGGAGGATTATTGCAGAAGTGGCAAAGGGAAGGCTCTCAGAGGCAGAGATACACGAGATATTGGCCCGATACCTTCAGACCAAGGACATGCGTCTCCGCGATGAGGTGGTGCACCAGTACCGCAACCTCGTGGAGAGCATCGCACGCCGGTTCGGCGGCTCAGCCGAACCGCTGGAAGACCTTGTGCAGGAAGGGTACATCGGCCTGATCACGGCTACCGATCTGTACAACGCCGATAAGGGGGTGAAGTTCTCCACTTACGCCACCCACTTCATCATCGGCCAGATCAAGCATTCGCTCAGGGACCGAGGGAAGATCATCAAGGAACCCGCCTGGCTCCAGGAGCTCAACTTCAAGATGGACAGGGTGATCAACTCGCTCTATCAGGAGTTGGGCCGTCAGCCGACGGAGACCGAGATCGGGCGCGTCATGCACCTCCCCGAGGAGCAGGTCGCCGAGCTCCTGACGACGCGCGAGGTCTTCAAGGTCACGTCGCTCGACGTGGACCAGGATGAAAACTCGAACAGTGGTGTGGACCTGGACAAGGTGAAGGACGACAAGTACGTCTCCTTCCAGCTTCCCGTCGAGGACAAGATCGTCCTAGAGACGGCGATGGAGAAGCTGAAGACCATCGAGCAGAAGGTCATCCACGAGTTCTACTATACCGGGCTGAGCCAGACTGAGATCGCCAAGAAACTCGGCATATCCTGCAACTACGTGTCGCACATCCTTCGGAACGGCACCAAGAAGCTGCGGCGCATCCTGACTACCGAGGAGATCAAGGAGGCGCAGGTCCAGCTTCAGCTCGCCAGTCGAAGGCCCGACAGAAACGTGGAGGAGCAGCAACCGGCCGCGGTCGACAGCCTGACGGGTATCTACTCCGCCGAGTATATCTCCGAACGCCTCCAGGAGGAGGTGAGCCGTGCCGTGCGCTCCGGCTCGGAACTGGCGTTCGCAATCCTGTCAGTGGGCGACTTCGATCAGTATCGGAGTCGCTTCGGTGCGATGCGCGCGGATGAGATGTTCTACGACATGACCCAACTGGTGAGGAAGAGCATCCGCCGGTGCGACGTTGTAGGCAGGCTGGGCGATGCGGAGTTCGGCATCATCATGCCCTACACCGGCCAGCAGAGCCGCAAAGTCTGCCTCCGCGTGTCCAAGGCGTTGATGGAGACCCAGTTCGAGGTCGGAGGCGCAGCGGTGCATGTGGATGTGCGCTTCGGCTGTTCCGTCTATCCGTCCGATGCGCGGTCGATGCGCAAATTGATGTCGCTGGCGCGCGCCGAGCTTGAGAGAGCCTGGAGCGAGAAGACCCGCAAGGCGGCTTAGCGGAGTACGGGAGTGTGGGAATGGGTGTCCAGTCTCTCCCACACTCCCCCTACGCCGCCTGCTCGACCTCCTTCAATGCTATCGTGTCCCACCACTCCCGCAGCTTGTCCCGGCTTCGATTCAGGTACTCCCGATCGTCCGTGAAGACCTCCAGGGTGATGGTGCGGTCGTATCCCACGCGCTTCAGGATGTGTATGATCCACTTCCAGTCGATCTTCCCGACCCCGAGCGGGAGGTGAAGATCGAGGTTCCCGCCGTTGTTGTCGGAGAAGTGGACGTGGCACAGCTTGTCGGCGAAGTATGATGCCAGCTCCACCGTCATATTGTGCTCGGTTTCCAGGTTTGCGTGGCCGACATCGAGGTGGAATCCCATCTCCGGCACGGCGGCGAATACGTTCGCCAGGTCGCGTGGCGAGTTGAAGTGCGGAGGCATGTTCTCGAGCATCAGCCTCATACCCACGGCCCTGCACCGGTCGCTCAGATGCTGGAACGCATCGATGTTCGCCTCCCTGATCCAGCGCGTCTCGTGGAGCGGCGCCCAGACAAACGGGTGGATGTTGACCAGTTCCGCGCCGAGTTCCGCGAAGATCAGGATGTCCCGCTCGATCTCTTCGATCGCCGCCCGCCTGACCTCCGGCATCGGTGTGGCGATCGGCAGGTAGTGTGCGGTGTGGCCGATGATCCCCAGCCCGGTGTCGCCGAGGGCCTTCTTGATCTCCTTGACCGGCAGCGTGCGCGAGTATGCCTTCTGAGGCTCGAGCGTCAGGTCGATGAAGTCGAACCCCGCCTCCGCGTAGGTGTTGATCTCATCGACCACTTCGACCATCGGATTGTTCATCGCGCCGATCAGCATGGCATACTCCTCGGACCGCGGACGGCAGACTGCAGGTTCCGGATGGTCCCTGTTGCAGTCTGCAGTCTGCCATCCGCAGTCTCACAACGGTCTCGAATACATCCACGGATCGAGCACTGACTCGCGCACCGGCTCGGACCGCGATGGGACGTGCGCCAGCTTCCTGCGCAGGAGGTCATCCCGCACGAACTGCGGCACCTTGTACGTCTCCGATGGGTAGACCCAGTCGTACAGCACGATCAGCGCGAGCAGCACCGCCCAATTGTCGCCGAGCCTGCCCAATACGTATCGCCAGTCGAGCCTGCCTCCGCATCCCCTGATGACCTGGAACACGTCCGGCCAGTCGGAGCGCTGGTGGTTCAGCGTGAAGATCTTCGACATCACGAGGTCCTCCGCCGCCATGAAGCGGACGGGAATGCCGAGGAACGCGCCCTCCGATCCTCGCTCGAAGAACGAGCCGTCGAAGCTGGTCACGCGGTTCGGCGACTGCCAGATCAGGTCCATCAGCGTGCCGTCCTTCATCGCGTGATAGATCCACTCCCGGTCGCCCGCCGCCTGCTCGCCGAAGTCGCGGAAGCCGATGCTCGAGAGCATCTCGATCGCCACCGGAACGTGTCGGCGGTCGAGATAGAGGTCGAGGTCGTTCGTGTAGCGCCACACGCCGCTGTAGTGGTGCATCGCAAATGCGCCGCCCACTACGTACGGCATTCCGGCCTCGTTGAGTGTGGCAAGCGCCTCGCGGAACACCCTCTTGCTCTCCTCGGGAATCGTCACGTCCGCGGGTATCAGGCTCAGCTCGGTCTGCATATCCGTCACGCAGTCTGATTACCCTGCCCGCGTCGCGAGCGAAACGCTTGCGCTTGCCCGCAGGACTTCGCGCTCGGAGGGATGAACAACCTATAGAGTCCAAGCACCTACCGGAGCGTAACCACCATGAGACTTCTCCCTGCGATCCTTGCACTGATCATATCCGCGAGCGCCGTTGCCGCCCAGGAACTGTCGAACGGATACTTCTCCCTGCGCGCGCGGAACGGTTGGTTCGACTCGATGAGGTTCGACCCGTCCGGGAAGGGCAGGTACGGCGAGAACCTGATCACCGCCCTCTACGTCGGCGAGAAGCCCCACGATGCGGTCCGCCCGAAGGTCGAGACGGCCCCGAACAAGCTCGTCTTCCGCGACCTCGTAGTCCGCAACCCGTTCGCCACCGGGAAGGTGCGCACCACGTTTCCCGTGCGCATGACTCCCGGCTCGACACTCGGCGCGAGGTTCACGGTGAAGTCCGGCCGGATCAGCCGGGTCAGCGCGAACTTCCCCACCTGGCACAGGTCCGACTGCGGATGCACGCTCTCCATCTACCGCGTCGAGGGCGACGGTATCGGCGATCGGAAGCTGATCGCCACCCGCAAGTTCGAGAACATCAGGGACAACGCCGAGCTGTCCCTGGAGCTCGATCCCCAGCCCGCCGGGGTCTTCTACCTGGAGGCGTCGGAGCCGGTCGGCGAGAGCATCGGATGGTGGGGCGCCCAGGCCGATGTCGATCCGTCGATGACCGCCTGGATCGGCGGCGAGGAGCGCGCGGACATGGATCTCTCCGTCTCTTACTCCGGCTACGAGGAGATCACCGGCGACTGGACCGTCACGCTCGACGGTTCGAACCTCAAGACCGACTTCCGCTGCTCGGCCGATGCCGTCTCCGCCATGAAGACGGTCATCGTCACGCCGTGGGAGAAGGCCGGCTACGATCTCTCCAAGTTCCCGTTCAGTCGGTTCTACTCCGACACGGGCCGCCATGTCATTCCGCAGCAGTGGAAGCGCAGGCCGTCGAACCATATCCAGCACGGCGTCTGGGTCTACGCGATGGGGAAGAAGGACTACGACCTCCGGATCAACCTCCCCGGACAGCGGCTCACCTGGGAGTTCACCGACGACGAGGCGATGTGGAAGGTTACCGGCACAACCCTCAGCCTCGACGTCCTGCCGCACACGGACAAGCTCCCGGACTACTATCCGGTCTTCTACTCATCGGACAGCAAGACAACTCAGACCGCCACCGAGTTCTACTACAGTCACGGGCTCAACTTCGGAGTCGGTACTCCGCCGGACTGGAAGGAATGGCAGGCGCTGATCCTTGACTGGATCGACAGCCCGCAGACCTTCGAGCAGCGCGGCCACTTCACCGGCGTCAAGATGAGGCCGGACGGCTACGTGCATACCTGGGGCGAGCAGGAGGGCTGGCCGTTCCCGTACAAGGACGAGGACAAGGACGGCAAGAACGACTTCGACACCCGCCACTTCACGCCCAACTCGTGCATCATCCTCGGCGCCTATCGGTACTTCGTCTGGAAGCGGGACGTGGACTTCCTCAAGGAGATGATGCCGAAGCTCCGCCGGATGATGGAATATCAGCTCAACGACCTCCACGGCAAGGACGGCATCATCGTGATCGATGCCGTGGGACACGAGGGCCGCGCGGACGGGATCGGCAGCAACTACTGGGACATCCTGCCGTTCGGGTACAAGGACGCCTTCTGCAACACCTACTACTACGCGTCGCTCCAGGCGATGGCCGAGCTCGAGCAGTTCTGCATCGACCAGGGGCTCGATCTACCCGGCGAGAAGCGCACGCCGGAGTTCTACGCGAAGCTCCGGGACAAGGTGCGCATCTCCTACAATCGCACGTTTTGGGACGACAAGGTCGGGCGCTACGTCGGATGCGTGGACATCGACGGCGTGAAGCACGACTACGGCTTCACCTTCGTGAACCTTGAGGCGATGGCATACGGCCTCGCGGACAAGTGGCAGGTCGAGCGCATCTACAAGTGGATGGAGACCGAGCCGACCTCCTCCGGCAAGGCCGACACCTACTCGCGGTGGGTCTTCGCTCCCCGAGCGCTCACCATCCACAACCCGCCCAGGGAGGCAAATTCGAATTTCGAAATTCGAAATCCGAATTTGCCTCCATCCTGGTGGCACTCCGGCTGGGGAGGCACGGACTATGACGGTCAGTGTCAGAACGGGGGAGCGATCCTCTACACATCGGGCTACGACATCATGGCCCGCGCGAAGTATCTGGGCGCGGACAACGCCTACAAGCGGTTCACCGAGATCCTCGGCCGCTACAACATGCCCGACCGCCTGATGGGCGGCAACCCGCTCTACACCGGCGAGACGTCGCAGGGTGGGGGAAACGGCGCGGGCTCGGTCGGGGTCGAGGGCGAGTTCCCGGAGAGCGGGCTCGTCCCGGCGTCGTACCTCTACGCGTTCCTCGGCATCGAGGCGGACATCACCGGCCTCAAGATCAGGCCGAACCTCCCATCGACCGTGAAGTACGCCGGAGTCCGAAACCTCTGCTACGCCGGCACGCGCTACGACATCAGGGTGACGAACGACTCGGTCGAGATCACGCAGCTCAACGTGGTGAACCCGGTCACCATCAAGCGCAAGCTCAAACCCGGCGAGACGTTCGTGCTCACCCCGGGAGTGGTGACGCAGTGAGCGGCAAGGCCTCCGTCGAGTCTGCCTTCAAGGAGGCGGACTCGAAGATCGGCCAGGCGCTCGCGGAGACAAAGGTTGACCACTCGGTTGACGCTTCAGGCTCCCACAGCTATAATCACCTCAGGAGCGTGCAACCATGGCTGATATTGCCAAGATCAACCAGTTCATTCAGAGTCAACTCAGGGCCAGAGATCTGTACGAGGTGACAGCAGTAGAGGCCGCTGCGTGGTTAGACAGAGAAGGTCTCCTCAGAGATTCCCGCGAGCGACCTGGCAGACCATTGCGCGATCTCCTGAGGGGCGAGAAGATTGATGGTGCCTACCAAGAAGGCGGTCGGTTCTGGTATGTGAGGCGGACTAATACGCAGAACGGAGAGCCATTTCCTCTTACTGAACAGCCAGCGCATTGCGTGGACTCCGAAGGAGATCAGCCTCATACTATGCCTGATACAGACAGTCAGCTATCCGAGGGCATCACCGTTCAGAGTCTTCTGGAGCAGATCAATCTGACTGTGCATTGCAGTGTTCAATGGAACCAGGCTATACCTACTAGTCATGCGGGCCTCTACATCATCTCCACATCGGCAGATCCATCGAAAGACGGCACAGCCTACTCCAGGATACCGATCTGCACTGAGAGAGTCGGCGATTGGCTGGAGCGTGTGCCGAATCTCAGGCTGTGTGGACGCCAACCTACACCGCTAGAGATGGAGGCCGAGCTATCGAAATTCTGGTTGCCTGATCAGACCATCGTCTACATTGGAAAGGCAGACGTCTCGTTGCGCCAGCGCGTCGGGGCATTCTATCGCACAGTGCTAGGGGATCCAAAGCCCCATGCAGGAGGTTCATGGATCAAGAGTCTATCGATCCTGGATGACCTTACCGTTCACTGCGTCGTTCTCGACCACCCGGGGTCTACTGAGCGACTCCTCCTACACCTGTTTCGCATCGGCTGTTCGAATACTGCGTCATTACATCCGATGCCGTTCGGCAACCTTGAGACATATCGGTTGAAGAACGAGAGATTCACGCGTATCCGCAAACGTCACTGCCTTACGAACTGGACGCGACCGTAGGGGCCTACAGCACATGTCTGTGGGCAAACCTACTCGCCGACAGAGAGATGTTCCTACAGTCTCACCTCGCGATGCTACACGCCGAGGGAAGTGTGCTACAGCCGGGGTGGATTGTACTACAGACGGTCTGTAGTACACTTTGGCGGGTCGGTAGTATCGCACCGGGGGCCTGGAGTGCGTCACGAGTGGTCGGTAGTGTCACCCGGCAGACGTGTAGTATCTCACGGACACCGCGTAGTGCAGCCCGCCGGTCGCGTAGTATACATTCCTTACTTCGTAGCGCCGAAACCCCTTAAGGACAGGCCGGAATACGGCCATAACGTAGTGGCGCTGCCGATGCATCCGCGTAGGGAACGGACGCTGTCCCGTTCCGTGGGTGTAGGCATCCACCGACGGAACGCGACGGCGGGCGCTCCCTACGTGGATACCCGAGGTGCTTCGGTAGCGCCGTTCGCACAAACCGCGAACTCTGCTTCCGAAGGATCGAAAGGGTTTTTGGGGGTTTTGGGTTATGGGTTGTGGGTTGTGGGGAACCCGAGGTCTGCAACCTGCTTCCGATATCGGGTCAGGATCGGTCTGCGGCGAAGAACGTCTCCAACTCCGCATGGAGCCTGTCCAGCGTCTCCTCGCAGTGGAGCACCAGGTCGGCCATCTTGCGCCACTTCATCTCGGTAGTGTAGGCGTGTCGGAACATGTGTCGGAAATCGAGGTAGTAGCGCAGCCGCAAGCGGAGGTCGTCCGAGATAACTGCGGGTCTGCATTCGGTAGGCCGTGCCATCCGGCCGAGCAGGGCCGCGTGCGAAGACATGCCTGATGGAAGCGAATCGTCTATCTCCGTGGCTATCCGCTTGAAGATATTCTCGATGCCTGTATAGAAGGAATGCAGCATGGCCGCCAGCGCACCCATTTCTATGTAGTCCGGTTCGGATTCCTGCAGTCTGTCGAGGAGCGGTCGGTAGGAATCCAGCAACTCGCGCAGCATCGCGAGCTCGATGTAGACTCTCTTCTGCGTCTTAGGCCACACGGACCAGTTCTCCCTCCTCTTCGATGAAGCGCGTAAAGAGGTTATCGTCGTCCAGGTCCACAAGGTCGAACACGCGCTGGATGGCGTCCCCGACCTTGCTCATCGTCGGGAAGAACTTCTCGGGCGGCAGGCCGCGAATGGCGAGGTCGATATCCGAATCCGGCCTCATCTTGCCGTGGGCGGCCGATCCGAAGACGTAGACTTCGGTCGCTCCCTCCTCGCGGAGTATCCGTGCGGCTGTTTCGATATCCTTCTTGACGGATTCGTCCATGGCATGTCCCTCCCGATGCTTGGTTGCATTATACCACAACCGCGTTGGAACCCCGTAGGAGGGGTTTCGCGGACGGTCTGTGCCCGGTGACCACGAACGTACTCCCGGATGTATCGGCGTAGGGAACGGACGCTGTCCCGTTCCGTGGGTGTAGGCATCCACCGACGGAACGCGACGGCGGGCGCTCCCTACGTGGATACCCGAGGGGCTTCGGTAGCGCCGTCCACCAGAGTGGACTCTACTTCCGAAGCATCCAGCAGCGGCCGCCCTTCGATACGATGCTGCGCATCACTCAGGGCTGACGGTGGTTGTGTCCCCGGACATGGAAACCGCTAGTCCTGAGTAGCGAAGCGTATCGAAGGACGGTCGGGTCTAGCCCAAGGTCTGGTGGAACAAGGCCGCCCTTCGATACGTCCCGAACTCCGAGCACTCCGTGGACTCGGAGTTCGGGACTACTCAGGGCTGGCGGGGTGGGTTTCCCGGTACAGAGGAACCCACTGCTCAGCGAACTCGGAGTTCGGGACTACTCAGGACCAGCGGGGTTTCCGCCCGAAGCAACTGCGCGGGAATCCAACGCAACAGTGCGCTAACCGGTCTCGCTGGGCAGCGGCTCGGTCGGGTTCTCGGAGAGCGATCGCCGCCAGTCGTAGCCGATGATCGCGGCGAGTATCAGGTAGCATGCGGGAACGAGGTAGAATGCGGACCGCAGCCCGCCGAAGTGATCGCCGACGTATCCCATCAGCCATGCGAACGCGCCGCATCCGGGCACGCCTGCGCACGAGAGGAGGATGAACAGCACCGTCGTGTCCGTCCGGGGAAGCCGGTCGGAGGCATAGCTCTGTACGCTGGGCCAGAACGGGGCGGTTGCGATGCCCGCCAGGAAGAGCAGGCCGAACAGAGCCCGGAGGCTGGTGACTATCGGGAAGACGACCGTTACCAGCGTGCCGCCGACGGCCGACCAGACGATCAGGCTCCTTAGCTGATCCTGCCTGATCAGATATCCCCAGCAGGTGCGTCCGAGCACCATCCCGGCGGCGAAGCAGGCCGTGCCTACTCCTCCCGCCCAGGCGGCGTCCATGAAGTTGAGCTGTATGAAGCTCGCGCACCAGAACGTCAGGCAGAACTCGCCGCCGCCCGCGACGAACATGGCGGCGAAGAACAGCCAGAATCCCCGGGAGCGGAAGATATCCGCTGCATATCCCCAGATCGTCTTCCAGTGTATCGGCTCGGGGTGTTCGGGGTACTCTCTGCCCTTGGATTCGGGAAGCAACAGCATGGCGGCCGCGATCAGCGCCGTCAGGGATACCGCCATGATCACCGAACGCCAGGATACGCCCATGGAGATGAGCGCGCCCGACGCCAACACCGTCGCCATGACGCCGACGGACCAGAACGAGTGTGTGAAGTTGATATAGCGGCCGGGCTCTTTGGGGTGGAGATCCTGCACGAACGGTGTTGCGAGTCCCTCGATCGCGCCCTCTCCGAGGCCTGCGACCATCAGCGCCGTGAACAGCACCCCGTAGATCGGGGCTGCCGCGCACAACATGATGCCGAGGCCCATCATCGTCACCGCCGTGCCCATCGTCCTGCGCTTTCCCCAGCGTCCGGCGGCGAATCCGCACAGGATCAGTGCCGCGACCATGGCTATCGTGCGACCGAGGTGTAGCGCGCCGCCCGCCGTCATGCCGCCGTCCTCGAGCGAAAACCCGAGATCCCTCGCCAACATCACCAATGCCACCGGTACGACTACCGATCCGGATGCGTACGCAAAGAAGCTGCAGAAGGCGGCGTAGTCATAGCGCCCGAACGTCATCTTCAACGGATGCTTGTGCTTGGTCATATCTATCCGGCGGCATGCCCGGCGGCTCCGGGCGTCTTCGCGCTTCAACCCCTCATCGGCGGCTGTCCCCATTATATCCGGCCGGCGGAAGTCTGTCGACGCGAGGCCGTTCCGGGATGAATGGGCCGCGGGGCAGGGCGACGGCTGTGCCCTCAGGCGATACTCTTTCAGAGCGATCACCGCTTGGTGGTTTAGCTCATGGTATCATATGGGTAAAAGCGCAATGCCAGGGGATACCGACCGGCATGTCCGATGCCGCTGACAACACGCAGGCGGATCATCCTCCTGCCGCGCCTGCTCCTCCTGTTCGGACAGCAACTGCCGTCGTCCCGCCCAAGCAAGACCTGCAATCCGCCTGCTGTGTTTACGGTCTACCAAACGTTTCCTGGGGGGCGCCAAGATGCAGATCGAAGTCATGCGGAGCGATCGAAACGTGGTGAGGGTAAGCGGCGAAGTCGATCTCACGAACAGCAGCCAACTGCGCACGGCGCTGGATGCCGCGGTTACCGAATCGCCGCGTCGGGTGGTCGTGGACATGTCGGAGGTGACCTACATCGACAGCACCGCCATCCACACTCTTCTCTCGGCCTATCGACGGCTCACCGGGCAGGGGGGCGAACTGTGCCTGGTGGTGGAGCATCCGAGCATCAGGAGGGTGCTCAGCATCCTCCGCATAGACAAGCTCGCGGGCCTGGTGATCTGCACGGACGTCGTATCCGCCCAGTCCACCACGTGCCGTCAGGTTGCCTGATGATCGGCCCTGCTCTACCGCGGTCCGGTGTCGAAGATCGTGAGCGAGTAGGGCGGGAACTTGTACGTCATTTCGGCGCTTCCGTCGAGCGTGGCCTTGTACTTCAGGGTGACGTTGTTCGCGGTCTCGTTGTCCGCGTTCAGTGAGGACGCCGTCATCTCATACACGGTCAGCTTCTTCCAACTCCCGGGCAGGGACATCGTCACCGTCTCGTAGTTCTCCGTCCGGTTCACGATGACGAGCGACCCATCGGACGAATCGGATCCCGCAAAGCCGCACGCGTATATCCCCCGATACGTGCTGGTGGTCTCGAGGACGTAGCGCTTACCGTGCTCCTTGACGGCTTTGAACGCCCAGCCGCTCGGCCTCAGGCGCGGCGCGTCGGGAGGCCCGGCGAGCAGGTTGAACGCATCGTAGAAGCTCGGCGTATAGAGACAGTGGTAGATCCCGACCTCCCACCCCGAGGCAGCGATCTGACAGAGCCCGATCGCCGTGCGCAGACCGCCGGCGAGGGTTCGGATCGGATCGGTCGGCGTGCCGGTCACGTTCCACTCCGTCAGCGCGAGCTTCTTGTCGGGGAACCGCCGTCTCAGCTCCGCCGCGCGCTCGGCGATCCGGTCCACGTTCCAAAGCATCGATGTCGGGGGCACGTATGTCTGTCCGGGGATCATGGAGGTCGAGACCTTCAGGCTCGGGTAGCTGTGCCAGGATATGCCGTCGAACAGCGATGGGTTTTGCTCCAGCATGTCGAGATACTCTCTCGAGAATCCATCATCACCCGGCGCGACGTAAAACTCCTCGCCGGTATCCGCGATGACCGGGAAGAAGATCCGCATAGCCTCCAGGTAGCCGGTCGGGCTCACGATGACCGACATGTGAGACTCGACGGGCGTCTCCCCGGCGTATCCGCCGGCATTGTGCGCGAGCCTGATGTAGTAGAGCGCCTCTCCGGACAGTCCTTCGTCGCCGGAGATCTCGGCCATCGACGTGCGCGTCCACTCGACCATGGCAGTGTCGTTCCATGCGGAGAAGTTCCAGCCACCGGAACCGGTGAGGTCGTGGGCCCTGGTGGGATACTCGAGCGTGAACGGGCAGTGGGGAACGTCTCCGAATCGGACCCATTCGGCGCCGTTCCAGTACTCCCACCGGAGGTCCTTGTTGCCGGACACCTTCGACCGATTGTCGAGGACGTAGGCGAGCGTGTCGAACCTCCATCTGTGCCCGATATACAGGTAGTCGCCCTCCGCAAACTCAAGCCGGTAGTTGTACACGGGATCGGTGTTGCTCAGGTACTCGGGATCGGCCGGGTTGAACGTGTGGGAGTAGGTGGTCTTGCCGTTTCCGATTTGGATGTACTTGCCCTTCCGGTAGTACCAGCCCTCGGTGATCGGTGTGTGGAGGCTCGGCTCGTCCGCGAGTTCGTAGAGGCCCCTCAGTCCGGTCCGTCCATCGGGCCGGGGGAGCTTCCGGTTGAAGTCGATGAGCTCGGCGGCTTTCTCGGGTCGCCAGTCTGCGCCCTTCTCGCCGAACATGTTCAGGACACAGACCATCAGCGGGTCCGGGTCCGACGACATGGCGAACAGATGCTCCGCTATGGTAGCGCCGGGTGGATCGGTCGCGCTCGGCTTGTACGTGAAGTACGGCCAGTGGTAGTCCCAGTCCCTGTAAGTCTGCAGATGGGCGCGTCCGGATGTGGCCCCAAGTTGCTTCGCCACCTCTATTACCTTGGGATAGTCCTTGTCCCACCCCCAGCCGTACCAGCCGAGGTGGATGCCGAAGCAGTCCGGGTTCACGATGCGCTGGATGTTGGGCTTGACGGTCACTATCCGAGCCGGCTCCTTGTCAACCTGGGAGAACGCCGTGCCGACCGCAACGTCATCGAGCAGCGTCTTGCCGGCATACCGCGCGCCGTCCCAGCCGTAAGGTACCCCGATCTGCAGTTCGTCCACGAGATTGCCGCCGGTGTCGAAGTCGTTTGCGTAGATGCAGGTCCCATCGGCCCAGACCTTCAGATAGCCCTGAGAGCCCTTCTTGAGGCCGATCACCACCCTCGTCCACTTCTCGGGCCACCAATAGGCTCCCGGGTGATGCGCGATCGGCGCTCCGCCGACATCGGTCGTGAAGACGATGTGCCGTGTATCCGTCAGGTGGACCTTCATGTCGATCTGCTTGCCCGACATGAGCCGGACCAGTTCCCACTGCGAGTGCGGCGATATCCGCCGGATGGCGCTCAGCTTCAGTGAGAATCCGATGTAGAGAGTCTGCTGCCCTGACGAGAAGGTCCGTCTGAGGTAGACCGGCCCGTACCCTCCCGTGGAATCGGCGGCAAAGCACTTCCCGCTGACGCCGGTATCGAGGGATGCCTCGCCGCCGGCCTCCTGGTGGTAAGACCATCCGGGATGGCGCGCCATGATCTCGTCCAGAGTCGCGGCATCGTCGAAGGTCAATGTCTCGGCGGACGCGGGAACGCCGCCCGCCGCCAGCGCCATGAATACCGGCAAGACGATCACGGCAAACATCCACGGTGACCGGAATATGTCAAGCGCTCTCGATGCGCTTCGAGCATGCTTCATTATCGACCTCCACGCGGCCGCACGTCCGAGAATTGCAGTGCCTTCCGTCTCTGTCCCGGGCAAGGCGATAGCCCGGCGGAACGAGTCGATCCTCGCAGTAGAGGTTATGCGCGCCCGTCCGGGCTTCCTTTGCCGATCCTCTCGTGCAGGCGGTCGCGGCTGTTTCCACGCGCCTCCGTTTCGGGTATTGTCAAGGTCAGGTATGCAGCAGGAGGTGTTTGACCATGGCATCCGTATTGGCAGAGTTCAGCATCACTCCCATGGCGGAGGGCGACATGAGGCCGTTCATCGACGCGGCGCTCAAGGAGCTTGATAACGCGGGAGTCAAGTACGAAGTCGGGCCGGTCGGGACGACGGTCGAGGGCGAGATCGACCACGTGCTTCTTGCGATCAAGAACGCGCACGAAGCCGTGCTCGATCAAGGCGTTGATCGGGTCGTCACAGAGATCAGGATCGACGAGAAGAAGGGCGGCCTGACGATGGAGCAGGAACTGTCGGGCTACCGAATGCCTCAGGCGGCGTGACAGGGGATGAGTGAGGAGTGAGAACCCGCTAGTCCTGAGTAGCGAAGCGTATCGAAGGACGGTCGGGCCTAGCCGAGGGCATGGTGGAACTAGGCCGCCCTTCGATACGTCCTGAACTCCTCGCACTCCGTTGGCTCGGAGCTCAGGACTACTCAGGGCTGACGGGGTGGATTTGCCGGGGCATAGGAACCCGCTACTCGGGGCTGGCGGGGTGGTTTCCCGGGACGTAGGAACCCGCTACTCAGGGCTGGCGGTGATTGTTCCCCGTGTCATAAAACCCGCTAGTCCTGAGTAGCGAAGCGTATCGAAGGACGGTCGCGTCTAGCCCAAGGTATGGTGGAACTAGGCCGCCCTTCGATACGTCCTGAACTCCTCGCACTCCGTTGGCTCGGAGTTCAGGACTACTCAGGGCTGGCGGGGCGGGTTTGCCGGGGCATAGGAACCCGCTATTCAGGACCGAGCGGTCTTCATTCGTCACTCGTCACTCCTCACTCATCACTCTCCTCACGCATCTTTCCTTGACAGCAAGCCCATAACCGCATATAATGCGAAGTACGCGCCGGTGGCTCATACGCGCCGGCTGCACGCATTCTTGAGGAGATCGGGTGCATGTTCGCGATCAACTTCTACTCTGAAGCATATGCCGATATGCTGAGATCCGGTCGGAAGTCGGCTACCATACGCCTCGGCGACAAGAGCGACAAGTATCGCTCGGGCCAGCTCGTGTGGATTACAATCGGCAGACGCTACGGCACCCGTCAGAAGCTCTTCACCGCCATCATCGACAGCGTTACCGTCAAGTCCGCATCGGACCTCACCCCTCGCGAGATCGAGAAGGAAAGCCCCGAACTCCGCCGAGTCGAGGAGGTCATCAGCCTCCTGAGCCGCATCTACGACCGCCCTGTCACCGCCGACGACCCCGTCACCATCGTGCAGTTCTCCCGCGTGATGGAATAAGAGCGGTTCCTACGACGGTGGTTCATCGCGGTTGGAAGCCGCTCCTACACCCACGGCTCTCGCGGCTGGAAGCCGCTCCTACAACTACGGCTCTCGCGGCTGGAAGCCGCTCCTACAACCTAGCCCTACCACAAAGAAAACCCCGCCGGTGACGTCTCACCAGCGGGGCATCGGGAGGTCGCGGGATCATCTCAGCCTGGGCACTGTCTTCGATAACCCCACACAGAGACCGTGCCTCTCATTGAAAGGAGAAGAAGATGGTCTTTTGCGATAAGTTCTACTTCTTATACGACCTCCGCTCCACCAAAGTTCCCGGTCTTCCCGAGGTTTCGGGGTAGAATGACATCGTGCGGAGGGTGCGATGCCCGGCAGGCGTACTGCGACTCCCACTCCGCAGGAGGATACCGATGCAGCAACCCAGGATCACGAAGAAGTCGCGCATCCTCAGGCTATACGACCGAGGACTGGACGTGGAGTCCATCGCCGATGCCCTGGCGACCAATCCGAGCTACGTCGCCAACGTGCTCATCGAATCCGGCCGATCGGTGGAGTACGAGGATCTCTACACAAGCACCAGCAGGCGTCAATACTCGCCGGAGGCCCGGCGGCTGGCGGGCGTCGTCCGGTTCAAAGATCCCGAGACGGCGCGGGAATCCGTGAGGAAGCTCGACGAGGCGTTTCACCAGTTTCAGCGGGAGGGAAACCGCCGGGGCCAGCACCGCGCGCAGATGCTCGCGCTCGTCGGCAAGAACCGCGCCGCGGGCATCGGAAAGCTCGAGGAAGCGAATATCTTCCGCGACTGGTTGATCCACAGCTTCTACGAGGAGCAGGTCCGCGAGGAGAGAGAGCGGATCGACAGAGCCGCGTAACATTTCCGCTGCGAAGAATGCTTGACATCGGGCCTGCGAAGTGGTATACTACCAGCGTGCGATAACCGCTAAGTATCAGCGCGACGAAGAACAGGTGGAAACACCTGTTTTTTTGGTTGACACCGGGCTCAGCACCTGATATACTTTCGACTGTGTTCAGCTTGGTGGCGCGTGAGCGGGCGAATAGCTCAGCTGGGAGAGCGCTTCCCTTACAAGGAAGATGTCGGGGGTTCAAGTCCCTCTTCGCCCACCAGAATCTGTACACGGGCGGTTTCGCCGATACGGGGGTGTAGCTCAGCTGGTTAGAGCGCCTGCCTGTCACGCAGGAGGCCGCGGGTTCGAGTCCCGTCATCCCCGCCATAGAAAAGCCGAGAGTAGGAAGTAGAAAGCGGAAAGGCCTGCCGGTCTTTCTTCTTTCCACTTCCTACTTTCCACTCTAACCGTGCCGGGATAGCTCAGCTGGTAGAGCAGTGGACTGAAAATCCACGTGTCCCCAGTTCAACTCTGGGTCCCGGCACCATCCATATATGGCCAGATCGCCGGGCCGGCTCCTTCGCATCGAGTCCCCGGCCAAGTCCGAGCCGACGTAGCTCAGCTGGCAGAGCAGCGCATTCGTAATGCGCCGGTCGTCAGTTCGAATCTGACCGTCGGCTCCATTTTTACGTCCCCAAGGATGCGCGCAGTGATACACGGCAACAAGCAGAGACCATCGCACTGCCGGCACGGCGGTATCGTGCCAAGGTCTCCGGTTCCCGTTCTCGCCCGCGCGCTCTTCATCCGACTCCGACCCTTCGCCATTCCCGAGGCAGATACACTATCACTCACGGGGGTATCGACTCTTGAGTAACACCAGTCCCAGGATCCGAAAAGCGGTCATCCCTGCCGCAGGTTACGGCACGCGTCTGCGCCCGCTCACCAATATCGCCCCCAAGGAACTCCTGCCGCTCGGCGGGAAGCCCGCCGCCCAGTTCATCGTGGAGGAGTTGCACGCCATCGGGATTGAAGATATTATACTCGTGGTATCGCCGCACAAGATCGGGATACAGGAGTACTTCGGGCATGCCGCCTGCGGAGGCGACGTGCGCATCAGCTACGTCTATCAGGAGACCCAGAAAGGGCTCGCCGACGCGATCCTGCGGGCGGAGGATGCGGTCGAGGGCGAGGAGTTCCTCGTCGCTCTCGGCGATTCCGTGATCACTCGCGCCGAAGGACGTGAGCTTCCGACCAAGAGGCTCATCGATGCGTACGAGTCGAACTCGGCCGACGCCGCCATCATCGTGGAGCGGGTGCCGCTCGAGGACGCGCACAAGTACGGCATGGTGGCTCCGATCGGTGAGGCCAAGGGAGCGTTCGAGATCCGCGATCTCATCGAGAAGCCGAAGCCCGAGGTCTGTCCCAGCAACTGCGCCATCGCCGGGCGGTATATCTTCCGGCCCGAGATCTTCGACTGGATCAGGCGCACTCCGCCCGGATTCGGCGGCGAACATCAGATCACGGATTCCATCAAGCTCAGCCTTCAGAACGGCAGCCGGATATGGTGCGTTGTCCTCGACGACGGCGAGAACCGCTACGACATCGGGAGCATATCCACCTACTGCGAGGCGTTCACGGCCATGTGCATGCTCGATCCGCAGATATCGCCGATCGTGCGCAGAGTGGTTGAAGAGAAGGCGAGCTAATCCAGCTCATGGAGGTTGGCACGTGAGAGTGCCGATGGCCGATCTGGCGGCCCAATACCAGTCACTCAAGAACGAACTAGACTCCGCCGTCCTCGGCGTCATCGGGAACGGGCGGTACATCCTCGGCGACAACGTCAAGCTGCTCGAGCAGGAGGTCGCCCACGCCTGCGGCGCCGAGTACGGCATCGGTGTGGCATCGGGGACCGACGCGCTGATCCTCGCGCTGTCGGCAGTCGGTGTCGGAGAGGGCGATGAAGTCATCACCACTCCGTTTACCTTCGTTGCCACCGTCGAGGCGATCAGCCTCCTGGGCGCCAAGCCGGTTTTCGCCGACATCGACCCGGGTACATTCAACCTTGATCCTGCCGAGGTCGAACGCAAGATCACCCGGAAGACGCGCGCGATCCTGCCGGTGCATCTCTACGGCCAGCCTGCCGATGTTGCGCGCCTGTCCGACCTGGCGAAGAGCCACGGCCTGCGCCTGGTCTGGGACGGCGCTCAGGCGATCGGGTGCGAGTACGACGGCAAGGGCATCGGCTCCTACGCCGACGCCATGTCGCTGAGCTTCTACCCGACGAAGAACCTCGGCGGCGCGGGCGACGGCGGCATGATCGTGACCAGTGATCCCGAACTGGAGGAGAAGCTCAGGTTCCTGAGGTTCCACGGCAGCGCCGGGACATACTCATACAGGTTTATCGGCTACTGCAGCAGGCTCGATGAGATCCAGGCGGCGATCCTCCGCGTGAAGATGCCTCACCTGGCTGAATGGACCGAGGCTCGCCGCAGAAACGCCCACGCCTATCACAAGCTGCTGGCAGGGCTGGAGATCGGCCTTCCTTCGGAGTCGCCGAACAGCAAGCATGTGTATCACCAGTTCACCATCAGATCGAAGCAGCGTGACGAGATGAGGGCCTACCTGAAGGCTCTCGACATCGACACCGGCGTCTTCTATCCTAGCCCTCTGCATACTGAGCAGGCATATCGATACCTGGGCTACTCTGAGGGCGATTTCCCCGAGGCGGAGAGAGCCTGCCGCGAAGTGTTGTCGCTCCCTGTCTTCCCGGAGTTGACCGCGGAGCAACTCGAGTACGTCGCGTCGTCGGTGAGGTCGTTCCTCGACCGCTGACGGCATCGCCCTCAACGACGAGGGTACAGCGTAGATCGGAGTCCAACATGAAGGCGATGATTCTGGCCGCGGGCGCAGGGTCGCGGCTCGATCCACTCACCCGGAACATGCCGAAGCCCATGGTGTCGGTCGTCAACAAGCCGGTCATGGAGCACATCGTCGAACTGCTCGCCAGGAACGGGTTCACCCAGATCATGGTGAACCTCCACTATCTCGGCGATCAGATCGAGAACTACTTCGGCGACGGCTCGCGCTGGGGCGTCAAGATCCGCTACTCGCACGAGGACCGGCTCTGGGGCGACGCGGGCAGCGTCAAGCGGTGCGAGGATTTCTTCGATAGCACCTTCATAGTCATAGGCGGCGACGACATAACCGATATCGACCTGAAGCGGCTCGTCAAGCAGCATCGTGAGCACAAGTCGCTCTGCACGATCGCGCTCTCCCTGGTCGATGATCCCACCGAATACGGCATCGTCCTCATCAACGAGCGCGGCAAGATCACCCGGTTCCTCGAGAAGCCGAAAGGCGAGGTGATCTTCAGCAACATGGCGAACACGGGCGTCTACGTCTTCGAGCCGGAGATCTTCGAGCTGATCCCGAAGAACACGTTCTATGGTTTCGGCAACAACGTGTTCCCTCTGCTGCTCGAGCAGAAGCGCCGCTTCTACGGGTACCTCACGTCCAGCTACTGGAAGGATGTCGGCAGCCTCAGGCAGTATCGAGAGGCGCACAAGGACGCACTGCAGGGCCGGATCAACATCAAGTTTCCTCTCCAGGAGATCAGGAAATACGTCTGGATGGGCGAGAATGTGGATATTGACCCGACTGCCGAGATCGGTTACCCTGTTGTCATCGGCAACAACTGCCGGATCGAGAGCAACGCCCGGGTCCTGGCGAACAGCGTGCTCGGGGACGACTGCGTAGTCGAGCAGGAGTCGGTCGTGGAGGAGAGCATCCTCTGGCCCGGCGCCCGCGTGATGCGCCAGACCATGCTCGAGCGGTGCGTAGTCGGTTCGGGCTGCCAGGTGAAATCGAACGCGGCGGTGTTCGACGGTGTCATCGTCAACCCGGCGCGCAATCACAAGTAAGTCCGACAGCCATTCAATGGTGCCGAGATGGTAGCTCATGATGTGAGAGACCTGGGACTGGCCGAGAAAGGCAAGCTCAGGATCGAGTGGGCCGAGCAGTTCATGCCGGTGCTCAGACTCATCAGAGAGCGCTTCGAGAGGGAGACTCCGCTGGACGGCGTCACCCTCGCGGCATGTCTGCATGTCACCACCGAGACGGCGAACCTGATGCGCACGCTCAAGGCCGGCGGGGCGAACGTCACGCTCTGTGCGTCGAATCCGCTGTCCACACAGGACGATGTGGCTGCCTCGCTCGTCGTGGACTACGGCGTCCCGACCTTCGCCATCAAGGGCGAGGACCGTGATACGTATTACCGGCATATCCAGTCGGCGCTCGATTTCCGACCGAACATCACCATGGACGACGGCGCGGATACCGTTTCGGTGATCCACGCCGAGCGCAGCGACCTGGCGGACAATATCGTCGGCGGCACCGAGGAGACGACTACCGGCGTCATCCGGCTCCGGGCGATGGAGAGGGACGGCGTGCTGCTCTACCCGATCATCGCCGTCAACGACGCGCGGACGAAGCACTTTTTCGATAACCGGTACGGAACGGGGCAGAGCACCATCGACGGCATCCTGAGAGCGACGAACGTCCTCCTCGCGGGGAGTGTGTTCGTCGTAGCGGGCTACGGCTGGTGCGGCCGCGGAGTCGCCATGCGCGCCAAAGGCATGGGCGCCCGTGTCATCGTCACAGAGGTGAAGCCCCTCGCCGCCATCGAGGCGGTCATGGACGGCTTCGAGGTCATGCCGATGGCCGAAGCAGCCGAGATCGGCGACATATTCTGTACGCTGACCGGCGACATCAACGTTATTCGAGGCGAGCACTTCGAGGTGATGAAGGACGGGGCGATAGTCTCGAACTCCGGTCACTTCAACGTCGAGCTCGATCTCGACACGCTGGCTCGGATGGCCGTGAAGCGCCGCAAGGTGCGCGAGTTCGTGGAGGAGTACACCCTGCCGAACGGCAGGCGCATCTTCGTGCTCGGCGAAGGCCGCCTGATAAACCTTGCCGCGGCGGAGGGACATCCCGCCGGCGTGATGGATATGAGCTTCGCCAATCAGGCGCTCTCGGCCGAGTACATGCATCGGCATGCAGCCGAACTCGAGCGCAAGGTATACCCCGTGCCCTCGGACATCGACTCCGATATCGCGCGGCTCAAACTAAGGTCTATGGGGGTTCGGATCGATATGTTGACCCCCGAGCAGGAGAAATACCTATCATCGTGGGAGATGGGAACGTAAGGAACCGCAAGTATACAGAGATTCTCGGCATCAAGATCGATGCTTTGGATATGGCGTCGTCGCTTGAGGTCATCGAAGGCTTCATTCGCAGCCGCACTCCTCATATCGTTGTCACCGCCGATTCCTACTGCGTGACCCTTGCGCAGAAGGACCGCGAACTACGGGAGATCGTGAACTCAGCCGACCTGGTGACTCCGGACAGCGCAGGAGTCCTTCTCGCCGCCCGCCTGAACGGCACGCCGTTCGCCGAGCGGGTTTCCGGCGTGGACATGCTCGTGCTGCTGTGCGAGCGCGCCAGCCGTCTGGGGCACAGGGTGTTCCTGCTCGGTGCGGCGCCCGGCGTCGCGGAGACTGCCGCGAAGAACCTCACGAAGCGCTTCCCCGGCCTCAAGATCGTCGGCATCCAGCACGGATACTTCGGGCCGGACGAGACCGACGCCGTCATCAAGTCGATACGCGATGCGCAGCCCGATCTGCTTTTCGTCGCGTTCGGCATCCCGATGCAGGAGAAGTGGATCAGCAAGCACAAGGATGTCCTTCAGGTTCCCGTAGCGATGGGAGTCGGTGGGAGCTTCGACGTGCTGTCGGGCAAGGTGAAGCGCGCTCCTGAGTGGATGCAGCGCTACTGCCTCGAATGGGTCCACCGCCTGATGAGCAATCCCAGGAAGATCAGCAAGGTCATGACCCTGCCTGCGTTCGCAACTATGGCGCTGGGTGCGGCGGCCGCCAAGCGTCTCGGTCTGAAGCCCCGCCGCTGAGACGGATATCCGATCCCGTAAGGAGAAAAAGCAGATGTCAACCAGTGAACCGTTACTCATAGTCGGGAGTGTCGCGTTCGACAACGTCAAGACTCCCCTGGGCGAGGTGAACGAAGCGCTCGGAGGCGCGGCCGTCTACTCATCGGTTGCGGCGAGCTTCTTCACCCCGGTGAACCTGGTCGGCGTCGTCGGGGAAGACTTTCCCGAAGAGCACGTCGGCTTCCTCGCGGCCAGAGGGATCGATCTCACGGGGCTCCAGCGAGTCGCCGGCAAGACCTTCCGCTGGTCCGGATACTATGAGTATGACCTCAACCAGGCGCACACACTCGACACGCAGCTCAACGTCTTCGCGAGCTTCAGCCCGAATCTCCCCGACAGCTACCGCGATGCGAGATACGTCTTCCTCGCCAACATAGACCCCGTGCTCCAGCTTCAGGTGCTCGACCAGGTCAAGTCGCCGAAGCTGGCGGTCTGCGACACCATGAACTACTGGATCGAGACACGGAAGCCCGAACTCATCGAGGTACTGAAGCGAGTCGACATCGCCTTCATGAACGACGCCGAGGCACGGCAGTTGTGCGGCACGTCGAGCGTCATCAAGGCCGCTCGCCAGATCCGCGAGCTCGGCCCCCGATGTGTCGTCGTCAAGAAGGGCGAGCACGGCGCGATGTTGTTCACCGACCACTCTTTCTTCTCCGCGCCATCGTATCCGCTCGATGAGGTCGTCGATCCCACCGGCGCGGGCGACTCGTTCGCCGGAGGGTTCATGGGCTACCTCGCATCCACGAACGATGTCAGCGACGCCAACCTGCGCAAGGCCATCGTGTGCGGGAGCACGGTCGCGTCGTTCAATGTCGAGGACTTCAGCCTCCGCCGCATGTCGAAGCTGACTCTGGATGATATCTCGAAGCGGTACGACGAGTTCCGAACCATCTGCTACTTCGAGGGGCTGTAGCCTTCACATGGCGCTGCCGCTCTGAGCATGTTACTGGAGCGCGTTGTCTCGGGTAGAAACCCCGCTAGTCCTGAGTAGCGAAGCGTATCGAAGGACGGTCAGGTCTAGCCCAAGGTTTGGTGGAGCTAGGCCGCCCTTCGATACGTCCTGGACTCCTCGCACTCCGTGAGCTCGGAGTCCAGGACTACTCAGGGCTGGCGGGGGTGGGTTTCCCGGCACATAGAACCCGCTAGTCAGTGAGTTCACTACTCAGGGCTAACGGGGTTGTTTGCCGGGACATGGAACCCGTCAGTCCTGAGTAGCGAAGCGTATCGAAGGACGGTCGGGACTGATGATGCGAAGTCTCTCAGGAGCGACACGGAAGATGATCGGCGACAGAGTCGTCGATCATCGGGGCGGAATCCGGCCGCCTGATCGTTCGCTCTGCTCTGAATGATGAACGCGAGGGATATCGTTGACTCCCCATCCCGTAGTCGAGGTTTTCAACGGCCTGCTTGATCTCGTCTACCCGCCGAGATGCCTCGTCTGCGACACCTTCGGTGAGGACTGCCTCTGCCGGTCCTGTCGCCGGCAGATCGAACGGATCGCCAAGCCTGCGTGCCCGAGGTGCGGACACACTCTCGTCCGGGAGGTCTGCGGCAACTGCGCCGACCGAGTGCGCTCGTTCACCAGTGCCCGTGCCGCCGGTCAGTACGACGGCGCGCTCCGTGAGGCGATCCAGGAGTTCAAATACAACGGCAGGCGGATGCTCGCGCGCCCGCTCGGCGATCTCATGTACGAATACCTCGAAAAGGACGCCGATTTCCCCTGGCGCAAAGCCGACTGCATCATCCCCGTACCGATCCACCCCATCAGACAACGTTATCGCGGCTACAACCAGAGTGAGCTGCTGGCGCGACGCCTCTCCGAACTGACCGGACTGCCGGTTGTGAGCGATCTCCTCGTCCGCCGTCGGTGGACGAAGCCTCAGGTGTACTGCTTCCGGGAGGACCGGCGCAGAAACCTCGAGAAAGCGTTCCGAGTGCGAAACCTCGTGCCCATCTGCGGCAGGACCGTCCTGCTGGTGGATGATGTGGCTACTACCTGCAGTACCATCCACGAAGCGAGTGTCGCTCTACGCCGAGCCGGAGTCGAGCGCATATATGCCCTTTGCCTCGCTTTCGGTGGCTGATTCCGCGTTCCTTCCTTGTATCCGCCCGTTACCGCAAACGGACTTCCTGCACTACGCCTACCGAGACGACTGCCCGGGCATACCGACGGAGATGCCAGCTCACGGAAGCGGAATCCACGTCCGTGTCGGCGCGGACTCAGTTGGCGGATAGCGCCCTACTAGTCCGCTGGAATAACGCATCCAATACTTGACGCAAATCGCTCGGTTTGTTCGTCATTTGCTCATTGACTACCTGGCAGCCTACTGGTAGCATTATGTTAGTTGTGCAGGTATGGGATGAGACGGATGCTGTCCATACTTGCACAGTATACACACGGGCTTCGAGCGGCGGTGCTATGGCTGCTCAGGCCTGCTCGCCACTAAACACCGTACTATCCGTCCTCTCGGCGGGCCTGCGGTGTCTCGCGCCGCTCCCCAGGCCCATCGCGAAGACGGTTCCTCTATGCAGCAAGACTGAAGTAGATGCTTTACCAATAAAGTCAGGAGGACAGAATTAACAAAGCACAACGTAGTCATTGCTCTGCTGGTGATGATGCTCATCACCTACTGCTGCGCCTGCTGGGCAGATGACACCCCGCCCAGCACCCCCGTTGTGACCGACGACGGAGACTACCTGGTCGGCACAAATCAGTTGCATTTCACATGGACGGAGTGTTTCGATCCCGAGAGCGACATCGTCGAGTATATGTACGGGATCGGGACGTCACCCGGTATGGGGGATGTCCTGGACTTCGAATCAGCGGGTCTGAACAGAGAGGTAACGCGCTCGGACCTGTCGTTGACGAGCGGCACGACGTATTACTTCAGCGTATTCGCCATAAGCGGGGGCGGACATGGCGAGATCGGCAGCAGCGATGGGATCACCTACTACGACGCGCTGCCCACCACTCCGACGGTGACTGACGACGGGCAGTACTGGACTGACAAGACTCAGTTGCATGCTTCCTGGTCCAGCATCGACCCGATCGACGGCATCGCGGAGTACCAGTACGCTATAGGTACCTCAGAGGAGGGTCCAGGTGACGACTACGTCGTTCCCTGGACCTCCGTCGGCACTGCGACGGAGGTGACGAAGACGGGCCTGAACCTTGAGGGAGGCCGCAAACACTACTTCTATGTCAAAGCAAGAAACAGCGCAAACGTCTGGAGCGCGGTAGGGGTCAGTGACGGCATACTGGTCGACCCGTGGCCCCCGGGCACGTACACGGTCGGCCTGACGCCGGCACGGACCGTGCTGCATTGCGGATGGGCGGCGGCAGACGGCCAGACGCCCATCGTGGAATACGAGTATGCGGTAGGGACTTCGCCTATCCCCAGGGATCAGAACGGGAATGTAGACGAGCAGGCGTTCTACGCTCTGGACTTTCTTATCGATCCTGCCTCGGCGGGCATCGGTACCTCTGCCGATCATACCAGCATAGACATCTCGTCCTCGACGAGCGATTACTACTTCTACGTCCGTGCGAAGAACGCTGCGGGCCTATGGAGCGAATGGGTGCAGAGCGATCCGATCACGCCTCCGGTTGCCTGGACAGCCACATATGAGTGCATCGGTCTCTACTGGGCTCCGCCGGGTCGCACGGGCGCACAGTGCACGGTCCTCTACCGCCGTTATCCTGACGGAGAGTGGAAGGATGCCATGGACTTGTGGTACGACGCGAGGACCGGCGAGTACCGCGGCAGCATCGTGAACCTGTCTCCCGGGACGACCTACCACATAAAGCTAGAGACCACCGACGCAAACGATCAGGCGATAACCACCACCATCACTGCCAACACCAACAGCGATGTCTTTCCTATCAGCCGTGTGAAACCGGTTCAGACTGCGGACTCGCTCCAGGAGGCCGATTCGACTCTCGCTATTACCGAGGGCGGAACTGCCGGCCAGTACGTTGTATACGAACCTGCGCCCGGCGACGACGGGATCATCGATGTCCAGGGCGGCGCTGCGAACTGCGTAACCATCGAAGCCCCCTTCGTGATCCTGCGTGGTTTCACATTGAGGGGCGCGGCGGAGGACGCCATCGCGCTCGACCCCCGACGGAAGGGCGAAGTGCATGACGTAGTCATCGAGAACTGTGACATCAGCGGATGGGGGAGACCCAGGGAAGACTCGTATCCTCTGTGGGGCCGGAATCTCGATGCCGCTATCAAGTGCGTCGACCGCCGTCTAGCCAGGGTTACCATACAGCGCAATAAGATACATCATCCGCGGTATGATACCAACAGTTGGGCGGAGAAATGGGATGAGACATCCCAGACAGTGGTGCCGGTATCTGTCGCAAATCAGGTCCATCCGGCTGGCCCGCATGCGGTCTTCCTCCAGGACAGCGCGGGCAACCACGTCATCCGGTACAACGAGATCTACTCGGACTTCGATCACTACTTCAACGATTGTCTCGGTGCATTGAGTAATTTCAGCTACCGTGGTTTCCCGGGAACGGACTCCGATATCTATGGAAACTACATCGCCAACTGCTGGGACGACGGCATCGAGTCAGAGGGCTCGAACCGCAACGTGAGGATATGGGGCAATTTCATCGCGCACACGATGATAAAGGTTGCCGGTGCGACAACGTCGATCGGGCCGCTCTACGTCTGGCGCAACGTGTCGAGCTACGCTCGGCGTAATGCTCTCAGCGTTGACGACTCACTGCTCGGCGGGTTCTTCAAGGCCGGTGTCCACTACACTTATGCGGGTGGTAGGGCGTACATCTTCAACAACACCTTGCTCCAGCCCGATTGGCCTCCCGAGATGATCCCTCCCGGTCCGATTCCCAAGAACATGCCATCGACTGCTGGTTGTTCCGGCGGGCTCGGGGGCTCATGTAACATGTTCAGCCTGAACAACATCCTCCATCTGTCCAACCGTAGTGGGACCAGCCTCTATCCAGTGCCATCCGGCCCTGTATGTGATGAGGCCCCCTCGTACAACTATGACTTCTACTGTGGAAACGTACCTGCGGGCGCGGAGACCGAAGGAATTGACCTCGAGGTCGAGACGACTGAGCCGAAGTACTCAGGGACGCCATCGTACGACCTGGTCGATACCGATGGCTCGCTCACCGGCAGCTTCGCACTCGCCACCGACAGCCTGGGACACGATGCAGGCTGCGTGATCAAGAACTTCACCGACAACTACGTCGGAGTCGGGCCCGACATCGGCGCTCACGAAAACGGAACGGCGCCGATGCAGTTCGGGGTCAAAGCCGGATACGTGGTTGTCCCACAGGTTGCCAAGGTCAAACGCGACGGCACGCCCGTCTGCCTGCAGGGAGTCGTCGTCACAGCGCTCATTGACGCTGACGGAGATCAGAACTGCGACTTCTTCTACGTGGAGCAGCAGGACAGGTCCAGCGGCATACGTGTCACGGCGGACTCGCTGCCAGCGGAACTGGCTGTAGGGAAGATCGTCGACGTCACCGGCGTGCTCGGCACCGACAGCACTAGCAACGAGCGACTGGTGGACGCATCGGACATCTATGTGAGCCCGACGTCGTCTCCTGTGGGTTCCCTCGGGATGAACAACCGGTCCCTCGGTGGGGATGACATTGAGAGCGCCGGCCCATTCCAGTGCGGCGTATTGAACAATGACGGCGGGCTGAACAACATCGGCCTGCTGGTCCAGGTGTGGGGCAGAGTGACGTCTATCGGCAGCGGATACCTCTACATCACCGACGGCTTTGACACGGGAGGAGTGCGTGTCGAGTCTCCGGGCATACCCTATGGCCTGGACCCGAATATCGATGTAGATGACTACGTGACCGTTACCGGAATCAGCAGTCTCCGGAACAATCGACGCGCCGTCCTTGTGAGTTCCTGCGACGACGTTGATCTGCTGAGTTGTACCGTCGACAGCACATCGGATCTCGTGGAGGAGCAATGGAATCCGCACTCCCTCTGGGGCATCCCCTGCGATCCGGGAGCCGCACGGGTCTTCGGCGGTATGAGTCTCGTCAGCAACCTGCGCCGCTGGAACGCCGGCGCTCAGCAGTGGGTCTACTACGCGGTCTACCACGGAGTGGATATGTACGGCGCGTGTCTGGTTGGTGATGGATTCGAGCTGTTCGTCCCCACGAGTGGCAACACCGGCTACTCGTACCTGCGATCGCCGATCGAGGGTGACCAGTGGATCAGCCTGCCGAGGGGAGCAGGGAATGATATGACCCTCATCGGCAATCCGTTTGGCACGGACGTTCCATGGTCACAATGCAGTGTGACCAACGGCATAGAGACCAAGTCCCTCCTGAGCGCGATAAGCTCCAACTGGATCGAGAAGATCCAGGAATGGGATGGGAACTCGTGGGAGGACGTTACCGACTTCGGTTCGGGATACATGGGGTTCAAGGAGGCGTACAGGGTCTTCTCGAACGTGGACAAGCTAGCGCTTATCGTGCCGGACCTGAACTAGCAGGTGTGAGAGAAAGGAGACTACCATGAAGAGACTGATCATTTTGGTTCTGATGATATGTCTGAGCGCCGCTGCCCTGGTCCTACCAACGGCCGCGGCAGAGATGAGAGGACTCTGGGTGGATGCATTCCACCCGGGGTTCAAGACTCCGAGCGAAACCACAACGATGGTCGAGAAGGCAAAGGAGTCCAACTTCAACGCGCTCCTGGTTCAAGTGCGGAAGCGTGGAGATGTCTACTACCGTTCGGATATAGAGCCGATGGCCGTTGACGTTGCGGAGGGGTATGATCCCCTTGCCGACGTAATCCGGAAGGCTCACGCAGCAGGGATAGAGGTACACGCCTGGATCACCGTCTATGAGTGCTACCATCCTGTTCGCTGGAAGCCGGAAGATATGCGGCTGATCCATGCCAAGCATCCGGAATGGCTGACCATGGACGAGAAGGGTTGCACTCTCTTGCCAGCCGACAAGAAGTTTCTCGATCCGGGGCTGAAGGAGGTCCAGGATTATCTGGTCGGTATCGCAAGAGAGATAGCGGTTAAGTACGATGTGGACGGTATCCACCTTGACGGTATTCGGTATCCTCTGCCGGAGAGCGGGTACAACCCGGTTGCTCTGGAGAGATTCAGCAAGGCGACCGACCGTACTGACAGACCAACGGCCGACGACAAGCAGTGGTGCGACTGGCGACGGAACGAGGTCACAAGCCTGGTCCGCCTCATATACGGGGCCGTCGCGCAGGCAAAGCGACATGTGAAGGTCTCGGCAGCCGTGTTCGCGGATCCGGTGGGTGCCCGTGACCTCTGCCTGCAGGACTGGGCCGGATGGCTGAGCGAGGGCATCCTCGATTTCGCGGTTCCCATGATCTTCGAGGATGACAACCGTGCCTATGCGCAGGTATTGGCCGACTGCCTGGCAACAGGCAAGGGAAGACGGCATGTCTACATCGGCCACGCAGGGTGGAAGATGGATTCCGGCAAGAGCCTCGATCGCATCGGCGTGGCTCGCAGGGCGGGTGCGCCCGGAACGGTAGTGTTCAGCTACTGGTACTGCTCGCAGCTTGCCGACGGGCCCGGCGCGGGGCTGATTAGAGACCTCAAAGGCGGACTGTTCGCGAGGCCCGATAGCCTTCCGGCGATGGAATGGAAGACGGCGAGGTAACAGACGCCGGGATCGGAACGCAGCAGGAGGGCGAGGCCGATGTACGAGCCTCGCCCTCTTCTCATCTATCGTGTCTGTCCGCCTTGACTCCGCGCACCGGCCAACCTATACTTGACTCATGGCGGGCAACGAACAACTCGACTGTATCGACCTCGGCCGGATCGGCTACCGTGAGGCGCTGGAGCTTCAGAAGGAGCTTTTCGACCGCCGGCTCTCCGGGCGCATCCCCGACACGCTCCTGCTCCTCGAACATGATCCGGTGATCACCATCGGCACCGCGGGCGGCGATGAGAACATCCTGGTCGACGAGGCCCATGTGCGGGCGGCGGGGATCGAGATGCACTGCACCGATCGAGGGGGGAATATCACCTATCACGGGCCGGGACAACTCGTCGGCTATCCGATCTTCGACCTGCGCGGGCACGGCAAGGACGTCCACCTCTTCCTGCGCAACCTCGAGCGGTCCGTGATCGACGTGCTCGCCCACTACGGCATCCGAGGCGAGGCGGTCCCGAAGCTCACCGGCGTGTGGGTCGGCGGTGACAAGATCTGCTCGATCGGGGTGGCCGTCCGCCGGTGGATCACCTACCACGGGTTCGCGCTCAACGTGAGCCCCGACTTCCGGCACTGGTCGTTCATCCATCCCTGCGGGCTCGTCGGCAAGGAAGTCACGTCGATCGAGCGTGTCCTCGGGCGGCCGGTCGAGATGGCGGAGATCAAAACCCTCGCTGCGGAGAAGGTGGCGGAGGTGTTCGGCCTGAGGATGGAATGGAAGGAGACGGTTTCGGGTTATGGGTTGTAGGTTGTGGGGGTTCCCCGGAACGCGCAACCCATAGTCTTTCCGGCAAGGTCTATCATGAACCGACGCATTCCCGAATGGCTGACAGTCAAGGCGCCGCGGCGTGGGAAATACGAGGAGATGGCCGGCTTCCTGAAGTCGATGGGCCTGCACACCGTCTGCCAGAGCGCGTCGTGTCCGAACATCGGCGAGTGCTTCTCCCGGCACACCGCGACGTTCATGATCCTCGGCAACTCCTGCACCCGAAGCTGTGGGTTCTGCGGCGTCTCCCACGAGGGACCGGCGCCGGTCGACCCTGACGAGCCTCGCCGGGTCGCGGAGGCGTCGGCGAAGCTCGGGCTCCGATACGTGGTGGTCACCTCCGTCACGCGCGACGACCTGCCGGACGGAGGCGCTCATCAGTTCGCCGAGACGATCCGGCGGATCAGGAGCGCGATCCCGGAGGCGATGGTAGAAGTGCTCATCCCCGACTTCCAGGGCGATCGGGCCGCGCTGGAATCGGTGCTCGAGGCCGAACCCTTCGTCCTGAACCACAATGTGGAGACCGTGCCCCGTCTCTACTCGACGGTGCGGCCACAGGCGGGATATAATAGATCACTGACAGTAGTTGAAACCGCGAAGCGCTTTTCGTCGTCTATATACGTAAAGTCGGGCTTGATGGTGGGGCTCGGCGAACAACAGGAAGAAGTAGTCGAGGTTCTCAGCGATCTACGTCGTGCAGGATGCGACATCGTCACCATCGGCCAGTATCTCCAGCCCTCCAGGAAGAACCTCCCGGTAGCAGAATACATCCCGCCTTCGCAGTTCGAGGAGTACGAGCGGATAGGCCGCGACATGGGTTTCCGTCACATCGCATCGGGGCCGTTCGTCCGCAGTTCCTATCACGCGGCGGAGATCAGCGGGATAGAGTGACCGGTCACTGAACGGTTTTCCCATGCGCAGACCCAAGAGCCCTGCAATTGTCATAATGCTGCTCTCCTTGCTGGTCACGGCGGCCATCGCTGCGGGCTACGTCTTCGCGCACGCCAGATCCGCGTGGAAATCGCTCCCGCAGATCCTCTCGTCGGCGGTGACGGAGTACGTGGACGGCAAGTTCACCGTCGGCAAGGTAGATGTCTCGGCAGGAGGCATAGTCTTCCGCGGGGTTGTGCTCACCTCGGACAAGAAGGGCTCGCAGCCGATCATCGACGCCGAGGCGGTCAAGATAGGCTTCCGGCTTGCGGACCTGATCAGAAACCGCAAGGACCCCGCCCGCGCGATCGATTCCGTGGAAATCGTCCGCCCGGATGTCGTCCTCGTTCGAGGGCGCGACGGCAGGTGGAACATCGCCGACCTCCTGAAGCCGTCCCCCGACCGTCCGGCGACACAGTTCAAGGGACGTGTGGTCATCAAGTCGGGAACCGTCACCATCATCGATCGGGAGCAGGCCGGAAAGGCCGAGAAGAACGGCCTGACGAAGCTCAATGCGATCATCGACTTCGCCGATTCGCCGGTCGCCGACTGCCGTCTGACCGCGGAGGGCGCCGGCGGCAGGGTGGGGAAGATCGCCATCAAGGCGCGTTACAACCTCGGCAGCCGGTCGCTCAACGCCGATCTCGACGGCCTGCGCGCCGACATCTCCTACTGGACGAAGTATCCCATCCGCCTCAATTTCATGAACGTGCCGTCCGGCAGGGCGGACGTGCGCGCGCATCTCTCTATGGCCGGTGCGGGGAAGCCCCTCCGATACACCGGCGAGTTCCTCATCGATAACGCCGCTGTACGGCTCAACAAGATGCGCAGGCCCGCGAAGCAGGTTAGCGGCCTGGTGAAGCTGACGGACAAAGAGTTCACCCTCGCGCTCCGCGCAAGGCTCGACTCGTCTCCGGTGCGCATATCCGGCCGGGTGATCGGCCTCAAAGGCTCCCGACTTGCGCTCGATGTTCTCTCCGAGCGCGCGAACCTCCGCGAGCTTGCGAACCTTGCCTCGGTCGCGGTCCCCAAGGGCATGGTCCTCCCGACCACCGGCCGCGCGCACGCCTCGATCAGCGGGCCGGCGGTGAGACCTACTGTGGTATTCAGGGTCGATGCGCCGACGCTCGCCTACAACGGGCTCTCCGGCACGAATCTTCGCGTGGAGGGCACATACGCGCTCCAGCGAGCGGCGATCCGCAGCGTGACGGGACGAATGTACGGCGGCACCGTCGAGGCATCCGGTGAGTTCGGATGGGGAAGGAATGCGGGGATCTCGCTCCACGGAAGCGCATCGGGCGTCCGGCTTTCTCAGGTCCCGTCGCTCAAGGGTAAGGGAGTCGATGCCGTTACCTCCGGTCACTTCGGCATAGAGTGGGGCGCATCAAACGGCCTCGGTACGTATCGTGGCACTCTGTCCGACGGCGCCGTCCAGGGCCACAAGTTCAGCAAGGGCGTCATCGCTCTCTCGTACGACGGCGGCGCGATCCACATCGACGAAGTCGGCGCCGAGATGCTCGGCGGGAAGATCGCGGCTTCCGGCGACGTGCTCCCGAACGGCGATCTCGACCTCGAAGTCTCCGGCGCCGGGATCAACCTGACCGCGGTTCAGGAGCTCTACTGGAGCCATCCTACCGTCGGTAAGCTGCAGTTCACCGGCAGGCTGCAGGGGACGCCCAACTCGCCATCGTTCGACGGGCAGGTCGAGGCCTACCGAGTCATGGTAGACGGCATCGGAGCCGAGCGGATCGCCGCCGACATCGCGGCCACCCGCCGTCAGGTGCAGGTTCGCGAACTCAGGATCGACGACCCCGCGGGCACGGTCACCGCTTACGGTGAGATTACAAACCCGCTTGCCGCCATACCGCAGATCGATCTGTCGATCAGCGCCGAATCCGTAGACATCAAACGGTTCGCGGTTGCCTCCGAACTGCCGTTTGAGTTGGATGGCGCGCTCTCCGGCGCGTTCAAGATCACCAGAACGCCCGTCAACCCCGACATCGAGGGCGTCCTGCGGATCGAGAAAGGCGTGGTAGCCGATATGCCGCTCGATTCCGCCGACGCGGAGATCAAGTACCACAACTTCCGACTCACCCTTGTCGGCTTCACTGCGCGAAGCGGGAACGGCGTTGTCACCGCGGAAGGCAGCATCGGGCTCAAGGACCGTGCCGTCAAGATGACATTCGACGCCGAGAACCTCCCTCTGGCGAAGCTCGCCGATTCCGCGAAGGAGTATGTCCGGCTCTCGGGCGACGTAAATGCGCGCGGAGAGCTGTCCGGCACAGTGGAAGATACGATCGTCCGCGCGAGCATCGACTCGGCCAACCCCAGGATCAACGGCCAGGACTTCGGAGCGCTCGAGGCGGAGGTCTCCTGGGCGGACGACAAGCTGCAGATGAGCAAGGCGTCGCTCACTGATGGTGAGACGACGTACTCGATGTCCGACGTCTCCTACGCCCCGATGGACGGGAGGATCGATATCACCGCCCGGGCGGAGCATGCGCTGCTCGAAAAGCTGGCCGACCTGATCGAGAAGGGCCCGCACAACGGCGCGACTGCCAGGTTGAGAGGCTACCTCACATCGCTTCCGAAGCCGTGCACCGGGGTGCTCGGCCTGGACGTGTCCGGCTGGATCGGCCTCACGGAGTTGGGAGTGGTCCCGGCTCTTCATGTCGAGGGCACGGTGACCAACGCCAGGGTCGGCCTCAGCGACATCAACACCGTCCGCCTGGAGGGCGATTGGCAGGGCGACACCATCCGGCTCAGCAAGCTGGAGGCGATCGATGGCGACACCGACGTCGTAGCCGACGCGGTTCTCGGCCCGAGCGAGGAGATAGCCGTCCACATCGACGCTCACGGGCTCGATCTCGGGTCGGCGGCAAGATGGTTCAAGCTGGACCAAAACCTTTCGGGCACGGCGGACGTAACAATTATAGCGGAGGGGACAACCAGCGCTCCCTCCGTTGAAGCGTCCCTTGACATCGAGAATCCTGCGATCGGAAGCATGAAGTTCGACGGCCTCCGCGCGAGATTCTCGGGAGTGCCGCTCGGTGAGGGCGGCTCGTCCGAGAACAGGATCAATATCGACGATCTGACCATCGTCCTCGGCGACAGCCAGTTGAGGGCGGCCGGCTACATTCCGATCGACTGGAGCAGCTACTCGATACCGCGCGACAGGGAGCTTCTCGTAGAGATGTTCCTCGATGACGGCAGCCTGAGTCTGCTCTCCGCGTTCGCGGGACAGGTGATCCAGGGCGAGGCGGGAGGCAGCCTCTCCGGCAAGATCGGCTACAGCGGCACGATCGACAAACCTGTGCTCCAGGGCGGCCTCAAGTGGCGCGGCGGGAGTGTGCGGCTGGCGAGTCTGAACAAGCCGTTCGAGCAGATCGACGCGGATGTGACGCTCAGCGGTCACACGTTGTCGATCGACAGTCTCGTCGGCAAGTCTGCGGAGGGCGGAAGCTTCCGGATCAGCGGCCCGGTCGACCTGACGGGACTCAAACCGAAGCTCGACCTCAGCCTGGCGACATCGAGCCTGAAGGTTTCGGGGAAGAACATCAGCGGCAGGTACGGTGAGAATATCGAGGTGGTGCTCGACTCCGATCTCCGCGTGACCGGCGACTGGCTCAAGCCGCAGTTCGCGGGCAGGATATCGGTTCCGAGAGGCACTCTCGGGATGGGGCCGGGCTACGATCAGCCGAAGACCGCTTCGCAGACGTTTGATCCTCGTTTCGACCTGGATGTCACGGTCGGTCGCGGACTGGTCTTCAAGTCGGCGCAGTTGCAGACCGCCCTGCCGGGAACGCTCTCGGTCGGTGGGCCGCTGAGCGCGCTGGTCGTGGACGGCCTGCTCAATCTGGCGGACGGGACGATCACGTTCCCGATGCGCTCGCTCAAGATCCTGCCGGGGAGCGACATGCGGCTCAGAGTGGCGCCCGGGCAGCCGGTGCTTGCCGTGCTGGATCTCAAGGCCAGGGGACACGTCGTCGATTACACGCCGCTCGGCAAGCGCGCGAAGTATACCATAACCATGGAGGCCAGCGGTCCGCTCGACAAGCTGCGCCCGACGTTCACATCGTCGCCGATGGGACTGACCGAGCAGCGCATCGTTGCGCTGGTCACCGGGCAGTACCACTTCGAGCAGATACTGAGTGGAAACTCGGGGAGCGACGTCGGCAAGGAGTTGTCGGGCCTGTTCTCCTCCGCGGTGCTGCCGACGGTTTTCGCGCCGATCGAAGAGGCTCTCGAGGAGGCGTTCGGCGTGGATGATTTCGCGCTCGAGATGGGGTATCGCGAGCCCGTGCAGTTGAGCATCGGCGATCAGTTGGGACGCAACACATACATCAGCTACTCGGCCGTGCTGGGCGCCAGACCGGACTATGCTGACAGTCGATACGAGGTCACGCTCTCGTACCGCGTGCGGGATAACCTGGAAGTCGGCCTTCAGACGGATGAAGACGGAACGCTTGGGATCAGCGCGGAAGGGAAGATACGGTTCTAGGGAACCCCAGGCAATCGTGCTGCGATGCCATTCTGAGCATGTCACTGCGCAGCAAGCGCAGTTGTCTCGGGTGGAAACTCCGCTAGTCCTATCAGGGCTGGCGGTGGTTGTCTCCCCGGACATAGAACCCGCTAGTCCTGAGTAGCGAAGCGTATCGAAGGACGGCCGGGACTACTCAGAGCTGACGGTGCGAGGTTTCGTAGGAGCGGAGCGAAAAACCCGGCGTGCAGGAGGGGATTCCAATCCCCGAATGCCTACGTGACGCGCCGAACTCGGGGATCGGGATCCCCTCCTACAATATGCGCTCCAGCCTGGTTGGATATCTGCCGCTGATCCCTCAGAGCGCGTCGTGCAGCGAGAGGATAGTTGCACCTGCGCGGGAAATTGTATACTATGTGTCCGGAGGCTAACCAACACGCATGCCGCGTGCAGTCCATGTCGGGGGTATCTGCGGATTCCCTCCGGCTTCTTCTTATCCTTCGACGTGGACGTAGCGCGCAGGGTGGTGACAGTGCCGGCAGTACCGGCGCTGATGTGTTGGCCGGCGAACTGCCGAGCTTCGAGTCCCTGCTGCAGACCTATCACAAGAAGGTCTACAACCTGCTCTACAGGCTGGTTGGAAACGCGGATGACGCGGCTGACCTCACTCAGGAGACGTTCGTGAGGGCTTACGGAGCCTATCCCCGGTTCCGAGGCGCTGCTTCGGCGGTGTATCCCTGGCTGTGTCAGATCGCCGTGAATGCGGGCAAAAACAAGTTCAAGGAGTTGAGCCGCAGAAGCTCGCACGAGGTTGTGTCTCTGGACGAACCGGTGGGCGATGCGGACTCGGGCTTCAGCCGCGAGGTGAGCGACGACTCCGCCGATCCCATGGGGTTGGTGCAGAGACAGGAACTGGAGTCCAAGATCCAGGAGGCGATCCAGGCATTGCCCCTGGAGTATCGCACGGTTGTAGTGCTCCGCGATATGAACGGCCTCTCGTACAAGGAGGTCGCCGATGCGGCCGGGCTGTCGATGGACCTTGTCAAGGCCCGGCTGTTCAGAGCCAGAGGAATGCTCCGGCGTCGTCTCGCCGGGTATCTGGAAGACTAGTTTCGTCAACGATGTGTGTTCAGGGCTCGGAAACCATGCTCCGCCCGGCACTCCATGTGAATCACGAGATAGGAAGGTAGGGTTGTCAATGCGTGTCACCAGATTTACCGCCCAGATGATCACGATCCTGATGGCACTGAATCTGATCGTGCCGGGTATCGTATCGGCTCAGGATACGCTGATCAGCGAGGTGGTTGTGACCGGTAACGAGAACATCTCCAAGGAAGCAGTTCTGACGGTCATCGCTCTCAAGCCTGGCGCCAAGTTCACCGAGGAAGCCGTGCAGGAGGCAAAGAAGGCCATCCAGGCTATGGGCAACTTCGAGCGTGTGGTCGTGGGCACCGAGACCACGCCGGACGGCATCAGAGTGACGTTCAACGTCGTCGAGAACCCGGTCGTCAAGGAGATCAAGTTCTCCGGGAACACCGCCATAGATGCCGAGAAGCTGCGCAGTCTCATGCGCACCAACGTCGGCCATGTGCTGAACATCAACACGCTCGAGCGTGACGCAGATGCGATCCGAACCTACTACAAGGATCAGGGCTACATCGCGGATATCACCGAAGAGATCGGCATCGACCCTGATACCGGCGTGCTGAGCATCCCCGTTCTCGAGAACGTCGTCGAGTCCATCGAGGTGACCGGCAACAAGAAGACCAAGGACTATGTCATCCTCCGCGAGATGGATCTCAAGGCCGGTGACGTGTACAACAGCAAGGTGCTCGTCAGAGACCTGACGCGCATCTACGATCTCGACTTCTTCGAGGTCGATGTAGAGCAGTGGTACAGGCTCGAGCCGGGCTCGGACATCGGCAGACTCAAGGTCGTCATCCCGGTCAAGGAGAAGAAGACCGGTCAGGTCACGCTCGGCGTCGGATACAGCTCCCGACAGAGGCTCGTCGGCCAGGCCAAAGTGTCCGAGACCAACTTCAGGGGACGCGGTCAGGGTATCAACCTGCTGTGGGAAGTCGGCAGCAGAAGCCGGGGGACGAGCTATGAGCTGGGCTACTATGAGCCGTGGCTCGATTCGAAGCACACCTCACTGTCGGCCAGCATCTACAACAAGTTGATCTACAGGTTCACATCGAACGTCCTGGGCAGCAACAACGCCGACAGCGACTACGACGAGCGCCGCCAGGGTGCAAGCGTCACGCTGGCGAGACCGTTCAGTCGGACTACCAAAGGTTTCCTCACACTGCGCAACGAATCGGTCGATACTCGGCTTGATGAGCTCGATCCGACCGATCCGAACGCCGGTCTGCGCGAGTTGCTGAGCCAGGACGGACGGGTCACATCAGGGACCTTCCGCTTCACCAACAACACCAGGGACTCCGAACTGGATCCCGTGACAGGCATGTACAGCTCCTACGCGCTGGAAATCGGTCAGTCGAACTTCACGAGCGAGGGTAACGGGGCGTCGGGCGACTCCTTCTTCAGCAAGTACAGCGTCGATTTCCGCCGGTACTTCAGCAAGGGCGGCGCGCGAGAGGACCTCAACGAGCGGCGGCGCACCCTGGCGGTCCGCCTGATGGCGGGCAGCCTCACGGGCAACGTGCCGTTCTTCGAGCAGTACTTCATGGGCGGCGCGGAGACTCTCCGCGGCTACAAGGAAGACCGGTTCTGGGGGCGGAACATGCTCCTGCTCAGCACTGAGTACCGCTTCCCGATCACGTCGGGACTCACCGGTGTCGGATTCGTAGACATCGGTGACGCCTGGGATGCTCCGCCCGAATATCTGAATGCCGGCGATGCGCTGGGCGATGATCTCACCCAGCACTCGAGCTTCGATCCGAACATCGGCTACGGTATCGGCATCAGAGTGCGCACGCCGATCGGCCCGATCCGCCTGGACTACGGTTTCGGCAGCGAGGGCTCCCGAGCGCACTTCAGCCTGGGGCACGTTTTCTAATCAGTTGTCGCCTTGCCTCGCAGGGGTCGATCTGGTATAATCCAGCGGTCAACCCCGCCTGGCTCTGTGGGGCGGACAGGCACGTCATTTCGCATCCGAAAGGAGTTACCTAATGGGGAGAACCCACACCAGCATCGCGGCGGCAGTCGCTGTCGGCATCATCCTGAGCATTTTCATGATCGGCCCCGCCTTCTCCGCGGAGGCACAGGTCTTCGCGACCGTGGACGTCGAGAAGGCTTTCAATGACTACCAGAAGAAGCAGGAACTCGACAAGCAGATCATGGCCGAACTGCAGGCTCTCCAGTCCAAGGGCGAGCTCAGGAAGACCCATGAGATCCTCAGCAAGGCCGAGTTCGATGAACTCGCGGCTCTGAAGGCTAAGCCCAAGCCCACCGATGCCGAGAAGAAGCGGATCGAGGAACTGGAGACTGCTTCCACCGATCGCCAGAAGGAGTTGCAGGATCTCCGCCAGAAGACCGCTCCTACCGAGCAGGAGAAGAGCCGCATGACCGCACTGCAGGACCAGCTCAAGCAGACCGATCTCGAACTGCGCGAGTGGGGCAAGCAGGCCGATGCCGACTGGCAGAAGCGCCGCGTCGAGTTGAGCAGACAGGTCATGGACGATGTCCAGGCCGCAGTTTCCGCCGTGGCGAAGCAGAAGGGCATCACCATGGTCTTCAACAAGTCGGCCGGCGAGTCTATCCTCGTCGTCTACTCTTCGCTTGACATCACAGACGAAGTGCTGAAGAGACTCAACAAGAAGTAAGAATGCGATTCGCGCCGGCTCTTGTGACATGCTGGCTTGCGTCGGCTGTTCTGTTGGCAGGTTGCAGTACCTGGAAGGCTGGTTCGTCAGCCGACCAGGTACTGACTGTTAGAGCACCGTCCACCGGGCAGATCGCGGAAACCGCACGTCCGATTTCCGGGACCGCTCGCTCGTTCGAGTCTCGGGTGAGCGTCCCGCACCTAAGCGGTTCCAGTCTGCGGCGGATCCCTGCCAAAGGCGGGGACCCCGGACCGAGCGGAATGTCGGCCGAGATCGAGCGCGAGATCGCCGTGATGCGAGCCGAATGGGAGACTCACCGCGGCATTGTGTCCGCCGACTCCGCGGCGTCCGCTCCGTCGGAACTCGGGCAACAGACGGCGGACTCTCGACGAGACGACATCCAGGTCACCGACCGGATGCTCGCAGTCGAGCGGAAGTACGCGCCCATGTACCTCAACTGCCGCATCCGCATCCGTGTGCTGGAGTCTCGGATGGCTGATGCGAGTGGATCGGCGCTGGACGCCTTGCGCGGCAAGCTGGAGCAGGCCCGACGTGAACTGGCCGCCCTGGACAAGGCGCGCGCCGAAGAGATCGAGCTTGCGCGGCTGGGCGTCGACCCGGTGATCGGCAAAGACGAGGGGACTCCCTCATCAGGTCGGAATGTGCGGACCGACAGTCACGATGACGGCAAGGCCGGCGGCGGGATCGACTGAATTGGTCAATAAGGTGTGAGAGGCGGCGCTGTGTCCTGTATGGTTTTTGAGTGCACAGCAGCCGGTGGTGAGAACAGATGATCAGTAAGTCTCTGGAAGAGCTTGCTGTGTTGGTCGGAGGTCAGGTCGTGGGCGACCCCGCGACGAGGATCTCCGGCGCTACGGACATAGGAGATGCGCGGGAGGGCGATATTGTGTTCGCCGAGTCGCCGAAGCATCTGGAACAGGCGCTGCAGTCGGCCGCGTCGGCCGTGATCGCGCTTCCGGATACCGAGAACTCCGCCAAACCGCTCATCAGGACCGCCAATCCCAGGTTGGCCTTCGCCAGGGTGCTGGAGGCGCTGAACCCCAGGCCCGAACACCAGCCGGGCATCCATCCCACTGCCAGTATCGGCGCGAACCTGCAGGCCGGCGACGGCGTCACCATCGGCTTCAATGCATATGTCGGCAACGATGTCGTGCTCGGCGACGATGTCTGGATACAGCCTCTGGTCTACATCGGCGACAACGTCCGGATCGGCAGTGGCTCCGTGATACATCCGTCGGTCGTCATCCTGGGCAACGTTACCATCGGCGAGAACGTGACCGTTCATCCCGGTACGGTCATCGGCGCCGATGGGTTCGGTTACACGCCGATCGGCAAGCAGCACTTCAAGATTCCGCAGGTAGGCACCGTCATCATCGGCGACGACGTCGAGATCGGGGCCAACGTGACGATAGACCGCGCGCGGACCGGCAGGACGGTGATCGGCAACGGCACGAAGATCGACAACCTCGTGCACATCGCCCACAACGTGACCATCGGTGAGAATTGCATCATCGTGGCGCAGGTAGGCATCTCCGGCAGCGTGGCTATCGGCGATCAGGTCGTGTTCGGCGGTCAGTCGGGCACAAAGGACCATGTGACCATCGGCGACGGATCGATGGTCTGCGCCCGATCCGGGATCATCGGCGACCTGCCGCCCGGCTCGTTCGTCTCCGGATATCCCGCGGGCCCACACAAGGAACAGATGCGTGTCCAGGCCGCCATACTCAGACTCCCCGAGTTGATGAAGACCATCCGCAGCCTCGAGAGACGGATCGAGGCGCTGGAAGAGGACGGCGAATGATCTCTCGTCCACAGCGCACGCTCAAGTCGAGCGTCTCCTTACAAGGTATTGGATTGCACACTGGCGAACCTTGTATGATGGTGCTCGAGCCCGCGCCGGCGGACGCGGGGATTGTCTTTCTCACCCCTCACGGCGAAGTCCGAGCATCGGTAGATAGCGTCTCCGCGACCGTGCGATGCACTACCCTTCGCTCCGGCGAGGCCGAGGTCTCCACGGTGGAGCACGTGCTGGCGGCGCTCTCCGGGATGTGGGTGGACAACGCCTGCATCCGTGTGGACGGCCCCGAGGTTCCGGCGGGTGACGGAAGCGCTCTGCCCTTCGTCGAGCTCATCGAGCAGGCCGGGGTCGAGCCGCAGACGGGACAGCCGCGGACTGTCGAGATCGGGCATCCGGTATGGGTGGCCGACGGGGACAAGTACAACCTGGCCGTTCCGTCAACGGGACTCAGGGTAAGCGGGTTCGTATCGTTCAGCCATCCGATGATCGGGGAGCAGGCGGTGAGCGTCTGCGTGACCCCCGAGGTCTTCAAGAGAGAGATCGCCCCCGCGAGGACGTTTTGCACGGCGGAAGAGATCGAGGCGCTCCTGGCAGCGGGTCTCGGTCGAGGCGGGAGCGTAGACAACGTGCTTGTAGTACACCAGGACCACTACTCGCCGGGACTTCGGTTCCCGGACGAGATCGTGCGCCATAAGGTGCTGGATCTGATCGGCGACCTGTCACTCGCCGGAGGGACCATAGCAGCGGACGTGACAGGTATCAAGTCGAGCCATGCGCAGAATGTCGCGCTGGTGAGACGCATTCTGGGCAGGACTTCGGAACAGTCCGGGGCAAGGAGGGTGATGTAATGTTGGATGTAGAGCAGATACAGGCGGTATTGCCGCATCGGTATCCGTTCCTTTTGGTGGACCGCATACTCGAGATGGAGCCCGGCAGACGTGCCGTCGGCCTCAAGAGCGTTACCATCAATGAGAGTTTCTTCCAGGGACACTTCCCTGGACATCCGGTCATGCCCGGCGTGCTCGTGCTCGAGGCGATGGCGCAGGTGGGCGGGGTCCTGCTTCTCAGCATGACCGGCAACAACGGCAAACTAGCGTATTTCGCGGGGATCGACAAGGTCAGGTTCAGGAAGCCCGTGCTGCCCGGCGACCAGTTGATAACCGAGGTCGAACTCCTCAAGAACCGGGGCGGCATAGGCAAAGTCCGAGTCACAGGTCGGGTCGATATGCAGATCGTGTGCGAGGGTGAGTTCATGTTCGCATTGGTCGAGCGAAATGACATGGAGTCCGTGGAGGAGACAGATGAAGCCATTGCAGAGTCCGACCGAACTCTCGTTGCCAAGTGAGTTGGATCCCGCTGAATCGGGGAAAGCAGTGATACACGAAACAGCAATCATAGATCCCGGAGCGGAGCTTGGAGTCGGCGTAAAGGTCGGCGCATACAGCATCATCGGATCGGATGTCCGGATCGGTGATGGATGCGTGATCGAGCCGCACGCGATCATCGAGCCGTACACGACAATCGGCGCCAACTGCCGCATCTGCTCGGGCGCGATACTCGGCGGCCAGCCTCAGGACCACAAGTTCAAGGGCGAGCGGAGCTGCCTGCGCATCGGGGACAACAACATAATCCGCGAATACGTAACTGTGCACCGAGCCACCGGTGAGGATAACTGCACGATCATCGGCAGCGACAACATGCTCATGGCATACTGCCACATCGGTCACAACTGCCAGATCGGAAACGGCATCATGATGGCCAACATGGTCGGCATCAGCGGCCACGTCATCATCGAGGACCGGGTGGTCTTTGGAGGCATGGTCGGTGTCCACCAGTTCGTGCGCATCGGCAAGATGGCCATGGTCGGCGGGTATTCCAAGATCGTCCAGGATGTGCCTCCGTTCTCGATGGTTGACGGCCGTCCCGCGAAGGTCTATGACCTGAACGTCATCGGTCTTCGGCGGAGCGGGGTGCGTCCCGACGTGCGCAATGGGCTCAGGCAGGCGTATAAGCTGCTCTACCGATCGAACCTGAACCTCTCGCAGGCCGTGGAGAGCATCGAGAGCGAGATTGAGCCGAGCCCCGAGAGAGATTACCTGCTCGAATTCGTGAGGAACGTCAAGGTCGGGTTTGCCGGAAGGCAGCTCGATCGCCGGTAGATGAGCAAGTCCACCCCGAGTATCGCCATGGTTGCCGGGGAAGCCTCGGGTGATCTGCAGGGAGCCGCGCTGGCATCCCGGCTGCGGGAGATGCTCCCGTCCGTCAGGATCTGGGGTGTCGGCGGGCGGCGCATGTGCGAGGCCGGCGTGCAGGTGCTCCACGACAGTTCGTCCTGGAGCGCGATCGGCATCGCGGAGTCTCTGCGGCTCGTGCCTCGACTCCTGCTGACCCAGTCCCGGCTCGTGGACCGACTCAAGTCCGATCCTCCGGACCTCCTGGTACTGATCGACTTCGGCGCGTTCAACGTCAGGTTAGCGCGCCGGGTTCGTCAGACCGGGATCAAAGTGCTATACTACTTCCCACCGGGCTCGTGGCATCGCAGCAACACGTACGAGAAGCTGCAGGGACTGGTTGACGCTGTTGTCACCCCGTTTCCCTGGTCCGCGGAGACGCTCCGACAGAAGGGCTTCCGAGCGGAGTTCTTCGGCCATCCGGTGCTCGACACTGCCAAGCCCACACTCAGCCGGGATGACTTCTGCGGGCGCTTCGGACTCGATCCGTCGCGGCCGATCGCCGGCCTGCTGCCCGGGAGTCGAGCGCAGGAGATACGGCACAATCTGCCGGCTATGCTCTCGGCGGCCGAGCTTCTCAGGCAGTCGATGCCCGATCTGCAGTTCGCGGTCCCGACGGCGCCGCGGCCGGACATCGATGCGCTGGAACGCGTCCGGCAGGCCGTGCCGTGGGTACGTCTGGCGCCGGGGATGGCGCATGACGTGCTGGCCCACTCGCGCGCAGCGGTCGTATGCTCCGGAACGGCGACCATGGAGGCCGCAGTGCTCGGCTGCCCGATGGTGATCGTCTACCGCGGGTCCAGGCTGACCTGGCTCGAGTACAAGTTGCTCGGCAGGGGAATCAAGTTCATCGGCATGCCGAACATCATCGCCGACGCGCGGATATGCCCTGAACTGCTCCAGGATGAGGCGTCGCCCTCCCGGATCGCGCAGTTGATGGAAGCCTTGATCAGGGACACGCACGACCGCGCGACCATGCTCGAGGCGCTTGCGAAAGTCCGAGGTACGCTCGGCAGTCCGGGAGCGGCCGAGAGGACTGCCGGAGTGGTGCTCGATCTTCTCGGGATAGCCCGACAGAACGCTTGCAGGTAACATGTCGAAGAAGCAGGACAGGAAGCGAGATATCCATACGCGGGCCGCTGAGAAACGACTGCTGGGCTACTTCTCGGCCCACTGGCAGTTGATCGCGCTCGGGCTGCTCTGCACCGTGGGAGTCTCGGCGATCGAGGTCTACTTCATCAAGCTGATCAGCGATGTCGTCAAGACGGTGATCGAGGAGGACCCGAGCCGGCTCAATATGGTGGCGCTGACGATAGTCGGCATCCACCTGGCCAAATGGGGTTTCTCCTACGGCCAGATGTTCTTCGTTTCATCGGCTACCCAGAAGATCGCGGTACAACTCAGGAACGACCTCTACTCCCACCTCCAGACCCTCTCCCTGAGCTTCTTCGAGAGGACCAAGACCGGGCACCTGATGTCGAGGATGACCAACGATGTCGGCCTCATCCAGACCGCCGCTCCCCAGATCATCCAGGTCGTCTCCGCGCCTCTGATCGCGATCGGCAGCATCGGAGTGATCTTCGCCTGGAACTGGAAGCTCGCGTTGGTCTCTATTACAGTCCTGCCGTTCATGTCCTACACCATCCAGAGGATCGGGCGCGGCATGAGAGGGCTGTCGGATCTCCTGCAGGTCAGGCTCGCGGATGTCGCCGCCATCGTCCAGGAGACGCTCTCCGCCGTTCGCATCGTAAAGTCCTTCGGCATGGAGGACTACGAGACGTCCAGGTTCGCCGATGAGAACAGGCGCACCTACGGCGCCGCGATGCGCGCCGTCCGCCGGAATGCGGTCATGGCCCCGACCGTCGAGATGATCGGCGTGATGGGGATCGCCTTCGTGCTCTGGTACGGCGGACGGATGGTCGCCGCGCACGTCATCCCGGGGTTTGGCGTCGATCAGCTCATCGGCTTCCTGTTCGCCCTGGAGCGGATAGCCAGTTCCGCGAGGAACATCGCCAGACTGAACATCACCTATCACCAGACGATGGCCGGCGCCCAGCGGATCTTCGACGTGTTGGACGAGGAGCCCGAGGTTCAGTCGTCGTCCTCCGCGGTCGAGATGCCCGCCCTGGAAGGCAGGATCGAGTTCAGGAACGTTTCCTTCGGCTATAACCCGGCCGTTCCCGTCCTGAAGGACGTATCCTTCGATGTCGAGCCGGGGCAGAAAGTGGCGCTCGTCGGCCCAAGCGGAGCGGGCAAGTCCACCATCGCCAATCTGATTCCCAGGTTCTACGATGTCACGGGCGGCGCGGTGCTTATCGACGGCATCGATATCCGGACCGTCACGCTGAACTCTCTGCGCCGCCAGATCGGCATCGTGCCGCAGGAGACCATGCTCTTCAGTTCCAGTGTCCGCGAGAATATCGCCTACGGACGACAGGATGCCTCGCTCGATGAGATAGTCGAGGCGGCCAAAGCGGCCAATGCGCATGAGTTCATCGCCAAGCTCTCCGAGGGTTACGAAACCCTCGTGGGCGAACGTGGCGTGAAGCTCTCCGGCGGACAGAGACAGCGCATATCGATCGCACGCGCGCTGCTCAAGGATCCGAAGCTCCTCATCCTCGATGAGGCTACCTCATCGCTGGACGTGGCTTCCGAGGCGGTCGTGCAGGAGGCCCTGGAGCGGCTGATGGCCGACAGAACGACCCTCATCATCGCCCACAGGCTCTCCACCATAGTCAACGCGGACAAGATCCTCGTCATGGAGAAGGGGCGCATCGTCGAGTCCGGTACCCACGCGGAGTTGATGGCGCAGGGCGGAGTCTACGCCGCCCTATACACGATCCAGAGCCGGAAGCACAACTGGCAGGAACCTGTCTCCGAGAGCGCGGTCGGAAGGGGTTAGCAGGTGTCCAAGGCGCTGTTGCGTGAACTCAAAGTGCGACTGGCTCCCACCCTCGGTTGGCTGCTGATCAACTTTCTCGGGAGAACGAGCCGCTTCACGGTCCGCGGGTTCGATCGCATGCAAGACATGATGCGGCGGGGCCAGGGGTTCATCCTCATCATCTGGCACGGGCGCACCATGCTCCCGGTCTTCTACTGCCGAAACATGGGCATCCAGGCTATCATCTCACTCTCCAGGGACGGGGAGATGCAGTCGCGGATCTTCAAGCGTTTCGGGTTCACGATCATCCGCGGATCGACCGGCCGGGGCGGGATGAAGGCCGCCCTCACCGCCGTGAAGAGGCTTCAGGAGGGCGGAACCCTGGCGCTGACCCCGGACGGGCCGAGGGGCCCGGCGAACCAGGTGCAGGATGGGACCGTCTTCATGGCGAAGAAAGCCGGAGTGCCGATCATTCCCGTCGGAGTGGGGATCAGCCGCCGGAAGCTGATGCGTACCTGGGACAGCTATGCGCTCCCCAAGCCGTTCGGCCGGTGCGGACTGATCTTCGGTGAGCCGATCACTCTGCCCGACGACGCCGACGACGAGGAACTCAAGGAGATGCTCAAGAACGCGCTCGACAGCACCCAACTTGAGGCCCAGTCGCTCGCCGGAGAGGAGTGCGCGGGATGATCGCGTCGGTTGTGTACAACCTGCTGCTCCTCGTCTGCTCGCCGCTTCTCTTTGCCTACTTCCTTTGGCGGATCTTCGTCTCAAAGGAATCCCGCGAATCCTGGCGTCAGAACCTCGGCGCGCTGCCGAACCATGCGAGCCGGGAGCCGGGCCGTCCGCTCGTGTGGATCCACGCCGCATCCATCGGAGAGACAGTCGCCTCCGTGCCCGTGCATGAGGCGATCAAGCGCCTCCGCCCGGATGCGCTGATCCTTCACACGACGATGACCCAGACCGGCCAGGCCGTCGCGCGCAAGACGTGCAAGGCGGCGGACGACATCGCTTACTTCCCGATCGACTGCATTCCGTTCGTGCGGCGGGCGCTCGACCGCGTGCGGCCGGACGTCTTTGCGATGGTTGATACCGAGATTTGGCCGAACTTCCTCTCTCAGGCGCACAACCGGGGCGTGGCAACGGCGCTGATCAACGGACGGATCGACAAGAGTCTGAGCGTCGGGAAGATCTGGCCGTGGCTGCTCAAGTGGGCGACCTCGAACCTCGACCTCTGCCTGATGCAGACCGACGAGGATGGCTTTCGGGTCATCTCGCTCGGCGCGTGCCCGCGGTCGGTCCACGTCATCGGCAGCACCAAGTTCGATGAGGGCGGCGGGCGATTGTCGCAGGCGGAGATCGACGCCCTGCGCGCCGACCTCGGGCTCCCCGACTCCGCTCCCGTGCTGGTGGCGGGCAGCACCAACCCCGGCGAGGATGAGCCTGTGTTGGACGCCTTCCGCGCAATCCGCGAGGGAGCGCCGAACATGCGGCTGATCATCGCGCCCCGCCAGCTCGATCGTACGCAGGAGATATGCTCGCTGGTCGAGGCGCGGGGATTCACCCATGCCCGGCGCTCGACGAAGGCGCATATCGAGCCGGGGGATTGCGACGTCCTCATCCTCGATACCTTCGGCGAACTGGCGTCGGTATATGCCGTCGGCACGATCGCTTTCGTCGGGGGAAGCCTGATCCCAAAGGGCGGTCACAGCATCTTCCAGCCGATCCTGCAGGGGAAGCCGGTCCTCTTCGGTCCATACACGCACAGGACGCGGGACATGGCTCAGATGGCGATTTCGGCCGGGGTGGGGTTCGAGGTGAGTGACGCCGGCGAGCTTGCTGCTCAGGCGCAGGCCTTACTGTCGGATCCGGACCGCCTCGCGGAGATCGATGCTGCGTGCCGGGAACTCGTCGAGCGGAACCGGGGCGCATCGAATCGATGCGCAGAGGCGATAGTGAAGCTGTTGGAGGCCAAGCGTGGCGGAGAATAGCGCCGTGCTCGAATACCTGGAATCGGTCGTCTACGGCCCACGGAGAGGGCTGAGAGACCTGCTCGTCCTCGGGGGACTCAGGGCTTTGTCGCACGTCTACCGCGCCGGACTGCGGCTCTACCTGCTGCAGTTCGACATCGGCATCCGGCGTAGGAAGCGCCTTCCGGTCCCGGTGATCAGCATCGGCAACGTCACCGTGGGCGGCACGGGCAAGACGCCGATGACGCGGTATGTCTGCGAGGGCCTGGTGTCCCGTGGGCGCAGGCCGGCGGTGCTCAGTTACGGCTACAGGGGAGAGCGCTCGGGCGAGTTCAGCGTGGCCTCGACGCCGGAGAAGGCATGCCTCTCCGCGCGCGAGGTCGGCGACGAAGCTGCCATGCTCGCGTCGATGCTCCCCGGGGTGCCCGTGTTGGTCGGCAAGCACAGATATGAGAGCGGCCGGTATGCCGTGAAGGAGTTCGGAGTGGACCTCGCGGTCCTTGACGACGGCTTCCAGGTATGGAAGCTTCATCGCGACCTCAACATCGTGCTGGTCGATGGAACCATGCCGTTCGACAACGGCCGAACGCTTCCCGCTGGCAAGCTGCGCGAGCCGGTGTCGGCGCTCAGGCGTGCACATTGCATTGTAGTGACAGGTCTCAGTCCCGACGACCCGTCTCTGGCCGACACCGTTGCCGGGGTCAGCCGTGTCGCTCCTGGTATCCCGGTGTTCTCCGCGAGGCACACGCCGCGCGCCCTCTACGCCGTCGAGGGCGGCATTGAGATCCCGATCGAGGCTCTCGGAGGACATCAGGTCTTCGCGCTGTCTTCGATAGCTCATCCGAAGTCGTTCGAGGCGACTCTCGCCGAGACCGGCGCGGTAATGACCGGCTGCGAGCGCTGCCCTGACCACTACCTCTACACGCAGGAGGATGTGGTTCGCATAGAGAACAGAGCGAGGGAATGCGGCGCGGAGTTCGTAGTCACCACCGAGAAGGACCGCGTGAAGCTGGAAGGCATGCGCATGGACCTGCCGTTTCTCGCGCTCGGCACCCGCCTGTCGATCAGTGACGAGGAAGGCCTGTGGGAGATCATACAGGGCGCGCTCGAGTGACGCCCTGTGACGCCGTCGGGTCCCAGCTCGCTCCGCGCTGACTGCACCGTCCCTGTTGCTCGGAAGCCACGTTGTTGCCATCCGCGAGGTCTGCCGGCCCACGATATGCCGCGATGATTAGCGCCGAGGCATTGCATGGTATAGACTACGTGGTTCGCGGGCCGGCATCCCAAGTCACGGCTCCACCGGCTCTATCTTGACAAGGAGGCAATCCGATGTCGGGTCCAACTAAGCGTATATGCTTCCTGGCCTACAATGGCGCTACTCATGCCAAGCTGTTCATACGGCTGAAACAGGCCATGCCGCCCGGCATGTCGGGGGAGATCAAGTCTATCTACCGATTGACTCCGCTGAGTCTTCTGTACAGCCGCTCAATGCCAAGTGATGTTCCAACGGAAGTGTTCGACAAGATAACGGCGTACTACGTCCGAAAGAAGATACTTGCCAACCCGCGTCTCGATACCGAGCGCTGGCGGGCGAGAGTCCGGAAGCGCGGCATCCAGTGGTATCGGCTCTTCCTCCGCGAGCTTGGGGACGTGGATATGCTCGTCATGTGGACCGGCGGCTTCGCCGTTCCTTACGCCGCCGCGACCGCCGCGGCTCGGCGCCTGGGCAAGCCCGTTGCCTTCTGCGAGAACGGCGTGTTGCCGGGTACGCTTGCCATAGACCCCGAAGGCGCGAACTACAGATGCTCGCTCACCGGCAAGGACGCCGATTTCTATCGCTCGTTTCCATATGACCCCGATCAGGCGGAGAAGCTGTATGCGACCGCCTGGCCTCAGCGCCCGCTCCGGTATGGCCAGACCATGACAGAGGAGAACAAGCCGCTCCCGCCCCGCTATCTGCTCTATGCCATGCAGGTGAACCGCGACAGCCAGATCAGGGAGTTCTCGCCGAGATTCCGGAACATGTGGGAGTCGGTAGCCTACGTGTATCAGCAACTCCAGGAGTACAACCGGCGAACCGGCGACTCGATGAGCCTGGTCGTGAAGGAGCATCCGTCGGAATCCAAGCGCATCGACTACACCGGTCTCCGGGCCGAGCTGAGCGACGCCATATTCCTCCGCGCGACACCGATACGCGATCTGATCAGGGACGCCCAGTGCCTCGTGACCATCAACTCGTCGGTCGGGGTCGAGGCTCTCTTCTCGGACATACCGGTCGTGACGCTCGGGCAGGCGTTCTACAACGTGCCGGGCCTTGTCCGGAATCTGGCGTTGGACGAGGATCTCGCGGACATCCTGCCGTCACTGCTCTCCGAGCCGCTGGACCGCGAACTGCGGCGGCATTTCCTGTGCTTCCTCTACAACGACTATCTAGTTCCCCGGCCGGATCGGGACCCCTCCGGCGCGGAGCGGGCGATCAGACGGCTGGAGGAGATACTCACAGGCAATCTGTCGTGGCGGCATCGATATGAACTCCTGACACGGACCACGTAGACCCCGAATGATCCTCCGGCCGATGGAGGCAATCGGACTTCAGATGGTGAACAGATGCTGTGGTACATTGGTGCACTGCGGCAGTGCCGACGGGCGCTGTCAGACCATGGCAAAGGAAGGCCCGAATGCGTCCGCTTGTCATCCTCCATACCGAATCGTCCACCGGCTGGAGCGGGCAGGAGATCCGGATCATCACCGAGGCGCTGGGAATGATCCGGCGCGGGCATCGCGTTCTGATCGCCTGCCGTCCGGGCTCGGCGATCGCGAAGCAGGCGCGAGAGCAGGGTATCGATACTTTCATCATGTCCCTCGGCGGAGCGTTCGACATCGCGGGCATTCGCCGGCTCCGATCCTTTCTGCGCAGGCACAACGTCAACATCGTCAACACCCACAGCTCGAAGGACAGTTGGTGCGGTGGATTCGCGGCCAAGTTCTCTGAGAGCGTCAAGGTTATCCGCACGCGCCACCTCTCCATCCCCATCAAGAAGAGCTTCGAATCGCGACTCCTGTACGGCTCCCTTCCCGATGTTGTGGTGACCACCGGCGAGTCGCTCCGAAGGCACATCATCGATCGCGTGGAGCTTGACCCTGATCGGGTGGTCTCGATTCCTACCGGCGTCGATCTGGAACGCTTTGACCCGCAGAGGGTCGATGGCGACTCCCTGCGCGCCGAGTTCGGGGCCACTGATATGACCCCGCTGATCGGTACCGTCGGAGTCCTCCGGCACATGAAGGGCCATATCTACCTGGTCGAGGCAGCCGCTGAGGTGCTCAAGGAGTTCCCGCAGGCCAAGTTCGTCCTCGTAGGCGATACCGCCTCCGCTCCCGCGATGAAGGAGCGTCTTGCCGCTCGCATCGCCGATCTCGGAATCAGCGATCGGTTCATCATGACCGGATATCGGCGCGATATCCCCGAGATCATGGCCGCTCTCGACGTGTTCGCGCTCCCGTCGATCGGCTACGAAGGCGTCTCTCAGGTGGTGAACCAGGCGATGGCGATGCGCAGGCCGGTAGTGGCCGCGGACGTCGGAGGGGTTAGGGAGCAGGTGATCAGCGGCGAGACCGGACTGCTCGTCGAGAAGGCGAACTCTCACCAGCTCGCACAGGGCATTCTGACGCTCCTCAAGAATCCGGATGCGTCCGCTCACATGGGCGACAACGGCCGCCGGTTGGTCGAGGAGCGTTACGGGCTCGATCGGATGCTGGACGCGACCGAGCGGCTCTACCGGGAGTTGTTGACGCCGGCAGGTTAACCATGCTACAGTTTTCGCGCGCGAGCGGACCCTGGCGCGTTTCGATACTGTCGTAGGAGGGGATTCCAATCCCCGAATTCCCACGTAACGTCTCGGGTCGGGGATTGGAATCCCCTCCTACGACGCTTGCGAAATACGCTCTGGTGCATATACCCCATGCGGCAAAGGAATCGACATGGCAAGTGACCCCAAGGACCTGAGTCTGGAGATCGTCTCCCACTGCTGGAACTACTCCCGACTGCTCACATACCAGCTCAGCTCGTTCGTGTTGTTCCCTCCTACGAAGGTCGACGTGACCATGACGGTTTTCCACGCCCTTGAGGATGAGCACACGGTCCAGACACTGGCGTACTTCAAGGATTTCAAGGTTGACAGGGTCACCTGGAACTGGCGTCCGACGCAGAAAGAATTGCTCTTCCGCCGGTCTATCGGCAGGAACATGGCGGCGCTGGAGTGCAAGACGGACTGGGTATGGTTCGCGGACTGCGATCAGATGTTCCGAGATGGCTGCATAGACTCGCTCGCCGATCTGCTCCCGAACCAGACTGCGCCTCTCGTGTACCCACGGCAGGTCAACTGCTCCGATCTCATCGATCTCGATGATCCGCTGCTGAAGAGCGTCGAGGACGGCCCGTCGATAGTGGATATCGATCCCTCGGCCTTCCACCCAAGGGAGTGGTCGAAGGCGATCGGGGGCATCCAGATCGTTCCGGGGGATATATTGCGCAAGGTCGGCTACTGCAACGGCTATCCGCGCTATCTGCGTCCTGCGAACAGGATGACCAAGTGCCGGGAGGACCGCATCTTCAGACGTCTTCTCGGCACGGATGGAGTGCCTCTCGACATCCCCGGCGTCTATCGCATCAACCATAAGCACAGGGGACGGCGCAGATTCTCGTTTACGAAGTGGAGACTGTGATGCACACATCAGGCAGACGCGCTATCGGGATCATACCTGCACGGCTGGCCGCGACACGGCTGCCGAACAAGCCTCTGCTCGACATCGCCGGCAAGCCGATGATCCAGTGGGTCTACGAGCATGCCTGCGAGGCGCGGACGCTCGCGGACGTCCTGGTGGCTACCCCCGACGAGGAGATCTATCGCGCGGTCGAGTCGTTCGGCGGCAAGGCAGTGATGACGTCGGTGGAGCACCGATCCGGCACCGACCGGCTCGCGGAGGCCGCGAAGTCGCCGGTCTGCCCCGAGGCCGACGTCATCGTCAACATCCAGGGCGACGAGCCGCTCCTCGATCCCGCAGCGATCGACCTGCTCGCGGAGGCGATTCTCGCCGATCCCGCGATTCCGATGGCCAGCCTCATGTGCGCCCTGTCACCGCACGAGGAGGACGAGCCCGCGGTAGTAAAGGTCGTCACCGACCTGCGGGGATTCGCGCTCTACTTCTCACGCGCGCGCATCCCGTATCCCAGGCATCCCGCGCCCGCATGGAAGCACATCGGGCTCTATGCCTACACGCGCGAATTCCTCCTGACGTTTCCGACGCTCCCGCCGACGCCGCTGGAGCAGGCGGAGTCGCTGGAGCAGCTTCGGGCGCTCGAGAACGGCTATCGGATCAGGATGGTAGCGACTGATTTCACGCCCACTAGCGTAGACACACCCGAGGACCTGGAGAAGGTCCGGGGGATACTGTCATCTAGCCCGTCATTCCCGTAGGAGCGGCTTCCCAGCCGCGATACCCCCATCGCGACTAGGAAGTCGCTCCTACGTGACTTGGTCGGCATCGCGGCTTGGAAGCCGCTCCTACGACCGGATATTGAACAGAGGACTGATTATGACACGAGAGATACCCATCGGTAGCTTCACCATCGGCGGGAACAAGCCGATTGCGCTCATCGCCGGCCCGTGCGTCATCGAGAGCCGCGACATCTGCTTCGAGATCGCCGAGCATGCCAGGGCCGTCTGCGCTGAACTCGGCATCGGCTACGTCTTCAAGGCCTCCTTCGACAAGGCCAACCGCATGTCGATAACGTCGTTCCGCGGGCCAGGCATCGAGAAGGGCCTTGATATACTCGCCGAGGTCAAGTCGAAGCTCGGACTCCCGGTGCTCACCGACGTCCATGAGGTCTGGCAGGTCGAGCAGGCGGCGGCGGTGGCCGACATCCTGCAGGTCCCCGCGTTCCTCTGCCGGCAGACCGATCTCGTGCTGGCGGCGGCATCGGCGGGCAAGCCGGTGAACTTCAAGAAGGCGCAGTTCATGTCGCCGGCGGAGATGAAGCCCGTGGTCGATAAGGCCGCGTCCACCGGGAACTCGAACCTCTTCCTGACCGAGCGCGGATCGATCTTCGGCTACGGCAACCTGGTGGTCGACATGCGCGGACTGGTTGTCATGAGGGAGTTCGGCTATCCCGTCATCTTCGACGCGACCCACAGTGTCCAGCGCCCCGGCGGCCTCGGGACGGCATCCGGCGGCGACCCGCAGTTCGTGCCGCACCTGGTTCGAGCCGCGTGCGCCGTGGGTATAGACGCCCTGTTCATCGAGACCCATCCCGATCCGTCGAAGGCGCTCTCGGACGCGGCGACCATGATCCCGCTCGACTCGCTCAAGTCGGTGCTTGCCCAGGCGAAGGCGGTAGACGCGATAGTCAAAGCATAGGGTCCCGGAGTGATGGAGCGGCGGGTTCCCGGTATTCCAGCATTCCAATACTCCAATACTCCACTCCCCCAAGGAGGCAGTCCATGTCAGACAAGATCAGAATCGGGCTTATCGGATGCGGCGGCATCATGCGCGGCCATGCCAGGCGGCTCCTCGAGATCCCCGAGGTCGAGATCGTCGCCCTGGACGACATCAGCGACGAGATGCTCGAGAAGTTCTACGAGGTCGTTCCCGAGGTCAAGGGGCTTCCCGTGTTCAGCGACTACCGGGAGATGCTTGACAGGATGGAATTGGACGCCGTCGAGATCGCAACTCCGCACACCCTCCATTTCCAGCAGACGATCGACTGCCTCGATGCCGGCATGCACGTCCTCCTTGAGAAGCCGATGGTCTGCACGGTGGACCACGCTCGGAAGCTGATCGAGAAGGTCGAGGAGAAGGACCGCGTCCTGGTGCTCTCCTACCAGCGTCACTATCAGCCCGCGTTCCGGTACATGCGCGACGTCATCAGCCAGGGCAAGCTCGGCAACGTCACGTTTATCTCCGCCCTCCAGTGCCAGAACTGGAAGCGGAGTCAGGTGGGGAAGTGGCGCCAGGATCCCGCCCTCAGCGGGGGAGGGCAGCTCAACGATTCCGGCAGCCATCTGATCGACATCATCCTCTGGACCACCGGCCTTGCGGTCGATGAGGTCACCGGCTACATCGACAACTGCGATACGCCGGTGGACATCAATTCCGCGCTCTCGATGCGGTTCAAGAACGGAGCGCAGGCCTCGATCGCGGTGGTCGGCGATGCGCCGACCTTCTACGAGGACTTCACCATCTGGGGGGATGGGGGCATTCTCTTCTACCGCAACGGCCAGCTCACTCACTGCGGCCCGGACGGCCAAACCTGTACTCCCGAGGAACTCCCCGAGGGCGGCAACCCCGACCAGAACCTGGTCGATGCGATCCTCGGCCGTGACCACGTCTGGGCGCCTCCGATCTGCGGCCTCCGAGTGATCGAGCTTACCGAAGCTGCATGGAAGTCCGCGGAGGTCGGTCGGCCCGTCAAGGTCGAGAGCCTGTAGGGCCGGAGAAGTTCGCGCCGAATACCGTGACAAGCTCGTGTCATGTCGATGACAGAGATCGTACTCTCGCGCGTGCCGCGTTCGGCAAGCAGCAACTCCGACCATGCGCGAAGTGTGACGAGAGCATGGCCAAACATGGATATTTCCGGGTTGGGGTTGACAGGCAAATCTCATTCAGGTATTATTAGCGACGGTGCCGCATGGCTGGATAGCGGTCTGATTGGGTTACGCTTCCCCCCGGAGCAGTGCCCCGGCCAGGAAAGACACTCGTCCGACAGGCGTCCGGCGCCATGAACACACGGGCTGCAGGCCCGGAAGGGAGATAGCGCCTTGTTATCAGACGCAAATCGTACCTTACGGTCTACCTTGGCAGCAGTGACAGCACTGTTGTTGATTTCAAGTCAGGCTCTCGCGGACAGGATCTGCACAGTCTGCAAGGGCGATACACTATACTCCATCGCACAGCGATACCACACCACCGTCTCCGCGATCGAAAAGGCCAGCGGCATCGATGCCCGACAGACCATCTACTCCGGCCAGAAGCTCATCATCCCCTCCGATGTACTCGCCAGGGGAACGTGTGCCTACATCACGAAGGATGACGTCAAGCTCTGCGCCAACGGCAAGGATGTCGTCGCAATCCTCTCCAAGGGCACCGAAGTGAGGTTCCTGGAAGAGAAGGACGGCACGTACGCCGTGAAGCTCTCCGACGGCCGCATGGGACGCGTTGCCAAGGACTGCATCGAGTTTGCGACCGAGATCAGGGCTGAGACCAAGCGGGTGTCACCGGCGCCCGTAGTTGACCGCCATTCCTTCGGCCGGGAGGTCACTCGCACCGCCTACGCCTATCGTGGGGCTCGGTACCGCCGAGGCGGCTCCTCCTCGGCCGGCTTCGACTGCTCCGGCTTCGTGAAGTATGTGTACGAGACCGAGGGCATCAAGCTCCCGCGCACATCGTACGACATGTTCAAGGTCGGAAAGCCCGTCGCCAAGAGCGATCTTCAGGAAGGCGACCTCGTCTTCTTCGCCAACACCTACCGGCGAGGCATCTCTCACGTCGGAATGTACATCGGCAACGGCGAGTTCATCCACGCCTCGACAACCCGCGGCGGCGTCCGCATAGACAAGCTGGATGATGCATACTTCCGCAACAAGTACGCAGGCGCGCGCCGTGTCAAGGAGTACGGCGAATAGCACGTCCGCGACCCATATCAGAAGCTCACAGCGCTGCCGGAGGGAGCATCCTTCCGGCAGCGTTTTGCCTATGTGGCAGCACCCCTCCGGCGCTCCGGTACCCCACACCCGCTCTCTCACATCCGCCCACATCGGCCTGCTCGCTCCCCCCTCGATTCGGTTGACAACGGCGCGCACTATAATGTATAATGGCATCGAACATATGTACCGGCATTCGGGTAGATGAGGAGTAGGATTTGTGAGTGATATAGCGAGAGAAGTCGTACCCGTAAACATCGAAGATGAGATGAAGCGATCATACCTCGGCTATGCCGTGAGTATGATCATTGCAAGAGCGCTGCCGGACGTCCGGGACGGTCTGAAGCCGGTCCACCGCCGAATCCTTATGGCGATGCACGACCTTCACCTGACCCCGGGCTCCCATTACAGGAAATCCGCCAAGATTGCAGGCGATACCTCAGGAAACTACCACCCCCACGGCGAGCAGATTATCTATCCCACCATGGTCCGCATGGCACAGGATTTCAACTCTCGCTACCCGCTCATTGACGGGCAGGGGAACATGGGGTCCATCGACGGCGATCCCCCCGCGGCCATGCGCTACACGGAAATGCGCATGTCGCCCTTCGCCGTGGAGATGCTCGATGACCTCGACAAGGACACCGTAGACTGGCAGCCGAACTACGATCAGACCACTAACGAGCCGTTGGTCCTTCCGGCCAGATTCCCGAACCTACTGTGCAACGGCATGGAGGGAATCGCGGTCGGAATGGCGACGAAGATCCCGCCGCACAACCTGCGTGAGGTCTGCGACGCCACCATCTATCTCATCGACAATCCGGAGTCTACACCTGCCGATCTGATGAAGTACATCCAGGGGCCGGACTTCCCGACCGCAGGCCTGATCCTCGGCACCAAGGGCATCAAGTCGGCCTACGAGACCGGCCGCGGCCAGATCACCATGCAGGCGCAGACCAGCATCGAGACGTTGGAGAACGGCAAGTCCGCCATCATCATCACCGAGCTGCCCTATCAGGTCAATAAGGCGCGTCTGATCGAGCAGATTGCCGATCTGGTCAAGAACAAGAGGATCGACGGCATCACCGATATCAACGACTTCAGCGACCGGACGGGCATGCGCGTAGTCATCGAGATGAGGCGCGACGCGTACCCCAAGAAGGTCCTGAACTACCTGCTGAAGCATACCGCGCTTCGACAGAACTACGGCGTGATCATGCTCGCGCTCGTGGATGGAACGCCGAGGGTCCTGAACCTCGTGCAGATCATCAGCTACTACATAGAGCACCGCAGGGAGATCATCACCCGGCGCACGCGGTTCGAGCTCGAGAAGGCCAAAGCGAGAGCCCATATCCTCGAAGGCTTGAGGATCGCGCTGCAGTTCCTCGACGAGATCATCCGGATCATCCGCCAGTCGCGGACCACGGAGATTGCCCGCACCGAGATGATGTCCCGGTTCGGCCTCAGCCAGGTCCAGGCGGAAGCGATCCTGAACATGCAGCTCAGGCAGCTCACCGGCCTCGAGCGCGAGAAGCTTGAGGACGAGTACCGCGAGCTGCTGCGACGCATCGCCTACCTCGAGGACATCCTGACCGATCCCCAGAAGGTCCTGGAGATCATCAAGCAGGAGATGAAGGTTCTTAAGGACAAGCTCGGTGACGACCGGCGCACCCGGATCGTCCCCGTCGAGGCCGAGGAGATCGGCGAAGAGGACCTCATCCCCGAGGAGGAGACGATCATCACGATCACTCGCGACGGGTACATCAAGCGCGTGCCGATCGACACCTACCGCACGCAGAGACGCGGCGGGCGGGGCGTCCTCGCGGCCAACTCCAAGGAAGAGGACAAGCTGGAGCACATCTTCGTGGCTACCACGCATCACTACGTCCTCTTCTTCACGGACAAGGGCCGAGTCTACCGCCTGAAGGCATACGAGATCCCGCAGGCCTCACGGCAGGCAATGGGCACCGCGATCATCAACCTGATCCAGATCGAGTCGGGCGAGACGATCACGGCGACCGTGCCTGTGAAGGAGCTCGAGGGCGAGGGATACCTCGTCATGGCGACCCGGATGGGTGAGGTCAAGCGCACCGCCATCCAGGAGTTCCACTACCTGAGGGCAAACGGACTGCGCGCCTTCGACCTCGAAGAGGGCGACGACCTCTGCTGGGTCCGCCTGACCGACGGCAACGATGACGTGATCCTGGTGACCCGACACGGCATGTCGATCCGGTTCTCCGAGAAGAACCTCCGAATCGCCAGTCGGGCATCCGGCGGAGTCCGCGGCATCTCCCTCGGCAAGGGCGACCACGTCGTCAGCATGGACATCGTTCGGCCGAAGTGCGAGCTGCTGGTCGTCTCCGAGAAAGGACTCGGAAAGCGGACCTCGCTCGACTCCTACCGCGCTCAGACCCGAGGCGGCAAGGGCATCCGCACGATGGCCCTGTCCGAGAAGGGCGGGTTCATCGTCGGTGGCCGGGTGGTCTCCGCGGACGGCAAAGTGATCGTGCTCACTGCGAACGGCATCGCCATCCGCATGAGGCTCAGCGAGATCCGCTGCTGCGGCCGGAGCACGATGGGCGTCAAGCTGATCAATCTGGAAGAGGGCGACTCCGTGGCATCGGTCGCCATCGTCCCGAACAAGGACGACGAGGAGTAGTCCAAGCAGTTGGACAGATAGCTGGGGAGGGACTTGTACGCCCTCCCCTTCGACTATTGCCGATACGATCTCCCGGCGACTCCCGTCGTCGGAGATCGTGTGGACGCCGGGCAGGTCGCTAACCTGCCCCTGATGAGGTTTCGGGGGAACATCCTTTCGATGCTCGAACGCTTCGAACCGCTGGAGCATACGGCGGACAAGGGAATACGCGCCTGGGGATCGAGCATCGAGGAATTGCTCGAGAACGCCGCGACCGGCATGTTCTCCCTCATGGCCGACCTGGGTAAGTATACGCCGATAGAGACCCGTGAGTTCGTGATCGAGGCATCCGACCTCGAATCGCTCCTTCGGACCTGGCTCGCGGAGTTGCTCTATCAGTTCGAAGTCGATAGAATGCTGTTCGTGGATTTCGATGTTGACTCCATCGAGGACGGCAAGCTCCATGCGACCGCGCGAGGTCTGCCGTTCAGCGATGATATCGAGTGGCTAGGTCCATCGGTCAAAGCGGTGACGCATCACGGCCTCATTGTGCGCCGAACGGATGACCGGTGGGAAGCGCAAGTGATCTTCGATGTGTGATTGGAGTAGTGGAGTACCGGGGAAACCCTGCACTCCGATTCTTCAGTACTCCAACACTCCATTGCTTCTTCCGAAAGGAATGGTCGTATGACGAAACAACTCACGCCCAGGCAGCGGCAGATTCTGCAGTACATCCTGCAGCACATCGACATGAGGGGCTACCCGCCCACGGTCCGCGAGATCGGCGAAGCAGTCAACCTCAGTTCCAGTTCGACCGTCCATGCGCACCTCCGCAGCCTGGAGGAGGCCGGCCTGATCAAACGTGACGCCGTGCTCACCCGCGCGATCAAGCTGCTCCCCGGCACCGATTTCAAGGCCAAGCCGCGCAGAGTCATCAACCTCCCGATAGTCGGCCGCGTCGCAGCCGGCAAGCCGACCCTTGCCACGGAGGACATCCAGGAGACCTATCCGCTCCCGTCCGACTTCCTCGCGGGCGGTGAAGGCTTCATGCTCGAAGTCCACGGCGACAGCATGATCGAGGACGGCATCTACGATGGCGATCTGGTGGTCGTCCGCCGCCAGCCGGTTGCCGAGAACGGCGACTGCATCGTGGCGATGATCGACAGCGAGGCCACCGTGAAGCGCTTCTACCGCGAGAACGGCCATGTCCGTCTTCAGCCCGCCAACTCGTCGATGCAGCCCATCTACGTAGAGGATGTCGCCATCATCGGAAAAGTCGTCGGCCTCGTGCGAAAAATGTGATGCTTGTTCCTCCGACTAGGGAGGGATATAGTGTCGTAATGAGTAAACAGTAATGAGTGTACCGATAAGCAGCCCAGCAGTACTCATTGCTCGTTACTCATTACAACCGTGCGCCGCGCCTGCCAGGCCAACCAGGAGGTATCTGTTTGCCAAGGATAGAGAGTACAATCGTCATCAACGGGGACCTGGAGAAGACCTACGCCCTCGCCAAGAACGTCGAAGCGTTCCCGGAGTTTATGCCCGACGTGAAGAGCGTCACCATCCTCGACCGCAGTCCCGACGGCAACAAGCTCATCACGGAGTTTGTCGGTATCGTCAAGGAGTTCAAGACCACGCTCAAGTGGGTCGAGGAGGATCAGTGGGACGACGAGGCGAAGACCTGTCATTTCAAGCTGGTCAAGGGTGATTTCAAGAGTTATTCCGGCGTGTGGACGTTCGAGCCGGTGGAAGAGGGTACAAAGTACACATCGGTCATCGATTTCGAGTATGACATCCCGATGATCGGACCGCTGCTGAAGGCTCTGGTCGCAAGGAAGATGCAGCAGAACATCGATGGAATGCTGCGGGCGATCAAAGAGCGAGTCGAGAGCGAGTAACCGTTTCCGTTGCCACGTCATACTGAGCGACGCGGAGAGCGATATCAGGCGGGAGATCAGTCTTGTCGAGAGCGCGTACTGATCCCATAGCCTAGCCTCTTGTGGGCGTGCGGGTTGATCATGCCCGACGGGGATAAGCCTCTGGACTACGGGTGCGCTTACGGTGCTCTCGGCAGGACTGATGGGGAATTGCAAGACAATGAAGAAATACGATGTCATCATAATCGGAGCAGGCCCGGCCGGCATCTTCGCCGCTCTGGAACTGTCGAAGACCGATGGTTTCAAGGTCGCCATCATCGACAAGGGCAGTGACATCGAAGACCGTGTGAAGGCGCCAAGGCGCTCCCTCCTCTCCGGGTGGGGCGGCGCGGGCGCCTTCTCCGACGGCAAACTCACCCTCTCCACGGAGGTCGGCGGACAACTCAGCTCCTACATCTCCGACGAGGAACTGATGCGCCTCATCAAGTACGTCGACCGCATCTATATCGAGTTCGGCGCGCCCGACAAGGTCTACGGCACGAACGACGAGGAGGTCGAGCAGCTCGCTCGCCGCGCGATCCTTGCCGACCTGAAGCTGATCCCGAGCGCCATCCGCCACGTCGGCACCGATCAGTGGCCGTTCGTGCTCCGGGCGATGCACCAGGTGATCGAGCGGCAGGTGGACATCATGATGGAGACGAGCGTCGCCCGTCTGATCGTCCACAACAACCGCGTCACGGGGGTCGAGCTCACCTCCGGCGAGGTGATCGAGGCCAACTATGTGATCGCTGCTCCCGGCCGGGAGGGCGCCGACTGGCTTCTCGAGGAGGCCCGCAGGCTCGGGCTCGAATCGATCGTCAACCCGGTCGATGTCGGCGTCCGCGTCGAGCTTCCCGCGCCGATCCTGGAGGAGATCACCAGCAAGGTCTACGAACCGAAGCTGATCTTCTACTCCCGCACATTCGGCGACAGAGTGCGCACCTTCTGCGTCTGCCCGCACGGCGAGGTCGTCATGGAGTACAACGACAGCGTCACGACGGTCAACGGGCACAGTTACGCCCACAAGAAGACCGACAACACCAACTTCGCGCTGCTCGTCTCCACGATGTTCACCGAGCCGTTCAAGGAGCCGATTACCTACGGCCGGTACATCGCGTCGCTCTCCAACCTGCTCAGCGGGAGCGTGATCGTCCAGCGGCTCGGCGACCTCAAGGCCGGCCGCCGCTCGACCTGGTCGCGCATCGAGCACGGGCTTACCGTCCCGACGCTCAAGACCGCGGTCCCCGGCGACCTGAGTTTCGTCTTGCCGTACCGCTACCTCTCGGGCATCATCGAGATCCTGGAGGCGATGGACAACCTCGCGCCGGGTGTGGCGTCGAGGCACACGCTGCTCTACGGGGTCGAGGTGAAGTTCTACTCCTCGCGGCTGAAGCTCACGCCCTCGCTGGAGACCGACATCGAGAACCTCTTCACGATCGGCGATGGGGCAGGAGTCACGCGCGGCCTCGTGCAGGCATCGGTCGCCGGCGTCATCGCCGCCCACGAGATCATCAAGCGCCGGTAGCGGCATCACATCTCATCGCGTTCCGCCGAAAGGATGTGTCGGATGCACCAAGCAACCGCCCTGAGAGCCTACCTGAGCTTCGCTCTTCTTCTCCTGGCGTCACTGCTATTCGCCGCCTCGTGTGCATCCACCAGAGAGAAGCCGGCGACACCTGAACCACATGCCACGGCGAAGGCAGCCGCTCCGGCCAAGGCTGACAAGTCACCCGAACCGGCCAGCCAGAACGAGACCAGGGTCGAGATGACTGATCTGTGGAGCGATCCGGAAGACCGTCCTCTGTCTTCTGTAGTCTGATCTCCCAAAGGCGACCGCATCGCATTCGTCGCCGCCAGTGGTAGCGCCGGTGAGGATGACGTACACCACGCGGACATCCTGGTAATGTCGTTGCCGGGAGGCCGTCAGAATGCGAAACCTGCGCGTTTGATCTCGCTGTCACGCAAAGAGGGTGTTCCGTCCGCGATGTTCTGGCTGGACAGCGACCACCTGGGGTGGGCTGCATCGCCTTACATGTCACACACGTTCAGCTTCGTGCAGATGGGCCTACAGGATAGCGGGCCGAAGCCATTGGTCAGCCGAAGATTCGAAGGCGTGCAGAGTCGCCTCAGCATGGAGTCGGCGAAGCAGAACAGGCTAGTCACACTTGCATCCCAGTGGGAAGCCGGCTTCCATCCGGTCATGGGCTGCCCGTTCTCGTGGTCGCCGGACAGCAAACAGATCGCCTTTGCGGACGGGTCGGAGTTCAAGATCGTGCGGGTACCCTCGACGGACTCGCGAAGCAAGCGATGAGGTTGAGTGACATCCGGGCCGGGAGCCGGGTATTGGTGGCCCGCCGACAGGCTATCCGTGCAAATTTGCAATCCAATTGCAAATTTGCACGTTTCCGGGCTGTCGTGATGCTCACTGATCAGCGATCCTCGTGATCTCGACGCCGGTGTAGTAGTGCTTGAGGATGTCGACGTACGTCACGCCCTCGCGTGACTTCGCCATGCCGTTCGCGCCCCACTGACAGAGCCCGACCCCGTGCCCAAAGCCGCGTCCCTCGATTACGTACTTGCCCTCGGGAGTGACGGTAAGCGCCATTCGCGTGCTCATGATCGTGCTCAGGCCGAACAGGTCGCGGAACCGCGTGCCGGTGAGACGCTTCTCGCCCGCGTCGCCTTTGAGGATGATCGTCTTCACCCTGCCGGAGCAGTCGTACTCCGCGAACTCCATCGACGTGAGCTTCCCGATCTTAGTGTTCGCCGAGCGGTTGAAGACCCTCTCCAGTTCGGCGGCGGTGTAGGCTTTCGTCCAGGTGTGGGCGCGACTCGCTCCGCAGTAGTCGCCGGTCGGCGGCCTCTCGAACTCGGTCATCGCCGGGACGTGGCAGCCTTCGGACTCTTCGGACGGCTCCGACTGATCACCGGTCACCGGTGACTGGTCACCGATCACTGGTGACTGATTACTGGTCACTGGACACTGGTCACTGGATACTGGACACCGGCCACTGGTCACTGATGACTGATCACCGATCACCGATAACCGATCACCGCTCACCGCCTTCTTCGGCACCACCAGGCACGGCTCCCCGCACGGATTGTCCACCACCGACTTCAGGTACGGCGTCTTCACCATGCCCGAGTCGTCGCTGTTCTGCGTCATTCCGCCGCAGTCCGCCGAGTAGAGCGCGAAAATCGGCTCGCCGTTGTGCGTGATGACCTCTCCACGCGTCGCATCCGCGATCTTGCGCACCCATTCGGCCTCGCGGTCTACTCCGGCGAATCCCTGGCAGTGGATGGTGTCGCACATGTTGTAGCCGTCCGCCTTGTGACGCTCGCAGTTCCGGATCGAGTACGTCCGCGCGGCGACGACGAGCGCCTTCTGGGCCTCGGGATGGAAACTCGCGGGAATCTCCGTGGGTGCAACCCCGTAGACGTAATGCTCGACGCTCAGTTCGTTGATGACCGACAGCCTCGTCCCGGCGCGCAGTTCCAGGACTTCGCGGTAGCGCTTGTACCTGAGCTTCGGGGAGACGATCTCGATGATGCCCTCGGATGTCTGCGTCGCAATGCGGATCGGACCCTTGAACGACGGTATGGGCTGGGGAACCTCGGGCTCTTCGCAGACGGGCTGGTCCGATGCCTCCGAAGTATCAGGTGTCTGCTCGGGCTCGGGCACAGACGTCGGAGGAGTCTCCACCTCCAGCAGCTTCCCCTTCAGGCGGATCGTGATCTCCTTGCCTGCCTCGATCTGCGCCACGACCGACTTCGACTCGCCGTCGGTGACGGTGAGCGGCTCATCACACTTGAGGGTGAGCGACGTCGGATGCCCTACGCACGACTGCAGGCCGACGCGAATGGTCTTCGGAATCGGCAGAGCGGATGCGGGAACAGAGAGTGACGTGAGAGCAGTCAGAACAAGTGCAAGCAGAAGGGGCAGGGTCTTTGGACGATCGATGGGTAACCGCGCGGCCAAGTGAGTCCTCCTCACGGAGCTCCCATAGAAGCAGATGGTCGGGGTGGCGAGACTTGAACTCGCGAGCCTCTCGGTCCCGAACCGAGCGCCAACAATTGATTAGCTACAAACTCGACTCCAACCGATTGCGAACGCGCAGTTCACGCTCAGGCAACACCCTAGTCCCAATCATCGAGCGGTGCAACATGGCTCCTGGGCGCGCTCGGTAGACGCGAAACAGGTTCGTCCACCGCACGGTTCCAACTGATTCCATGTCGCTCTTGTCACACCCACAAGTGGTGACAGCGCATGTGTCGGGTTTCGTACATTATATGCCGCTGAGTTTGGGGTGTCAAGGAGCCTTCTGGTGTCACTTCTGCTGTTCGCACGTCACCAGATAGAGCGCCATCGTGTCGGCTAGGAGCTTGTCCCGGCGGTAGTGGAAAGTTGCCGGTGACTCGCTTCCATTCTATGCCGCCTTCTCAGTATTGTCAACATCTTCTTTGAGCGCCGCCTCAAGCATCCACAGGTCCCTGTACCCC